>JGI24709J26583_10002366_pt1 | contig 15603 bp, 8 predicted proteins | sample BioPla2DNA1_FD_26583 | JGI IMG/M metagenome (IMG submission 26583) | reverse complement strand
AACTTACATGGGATTCAGTATTAGATGCTTATGCTGATGATGGTAAGATTGATGCTGATAAATACTATATAAGAAAGAGAACTAAACATGTTCCATTAACAAAAACATACGAACATGCTTATGCAAAAGGACATGGACGTATCCTTGTAGTAGAAGTTAAGAAAGCTTCTCGTAAAGAAGCTGCAACACTTACCTTCTCAGGCGGAAAACTTTTAGTTGACCGTACAATTCCTGAAGGAACATTTAACATGGCTGTTACTACTCTTGGTAGCAAATGGCATGGATGGGGCAGCTGGTATGATGATTTATATGTAGATATCACTACTCCAAACACCGAAGATATCGAACAAAGCAAGAATGCTAAGTATACTGCAACATTTACTCTTGATTCTGTTAACTACACAGTTGACGGAGTAACATTACAAGCAGACGTAGCTCCATATGCTAAAGACGGACGTATCATGGTTCCTGTAAGATACGTTTCACAAGGCTTAGGAGTTAGCGCTGACGACGTTCTTTATGCTAACAAAACAGTTACTATTATGAATGGTGATCGTATCGTTCAATTAGTACTTGGAAGCAACATTATGAGAGTTAATGGTGCTGAAATCATGATGGATACAGCAGCTGAAGCTAAAGATGGCAGAGTATTCGTTCCTATGGGATGGATTGCTAAAGGCTTAGGCGTACCTGTACAATGGGATAACAACACTAAGACAGCAACATTTAACTAANATATAAGATACATTCATAAAAAACAGACCTCTTAGAGGTCTGTTTTTTTCTAAAAAATACAGATGATTTGGTAAATCTTTCATACTTTTATAAACAATAATCGTATATTTAAAAGTAATTAAAATATATAATCAAGGATTAATACGTAGGGGGGATTAAGTGAGAAGATACAAGAACTGGCTAGCTAAGGGACTTATATTAAGCCTTTTATTGTCTTCAAGGCTTTTTGCTCAACCCAGTGATACTATATCATTGGTGTTAAATGGCGAAAAGTATTCTTTGCAAACTCAACCAATAGTTAAATCTGGAACTAGTTTGGTAGGAATGAGAGAGCTTTTTGAAATTCTTGGTGCCAAGGTAGAATGGGATGCAAAAGAGCAAAAAATATCAGCAACAAAGGGAATAAATTATATTGAGTTAAAAGTTGGAAGTAAGATTGCATATAAAAATGGAGAGAAACTTGAACTTCCTCTTGCTCCTGAAGTAAAAGATGGAGTAACCTACATGCCCCTTAGATGGGTAGGAGAAGCTCTTGATACAGAAATACAATGGCTGGAAGAAGAAAATTCAATTTATATAACGACTCAAAAAGAGGAAAGTAAAATAGATAATAGTTATGAAAAAGACATATATATTCCTAGCATGTCTATAGAGCCTATCAAATATGAAAATGCAAAAGAATTAAGCCTAGAAGAGGTAAAGAAAAGGGCAGTTGGTGGAAATATGTCCTTGCGCTTACAAGAAGTAATGGTTGATCAGGCAAAATTAAGTGCGGATCTTGCATCAAGAACTCCAATGGTTTCAGATGGTTTTGGTGGTTATGTAGCAGTTGAAGACGAAGGAATAAATTCCTTAATAAGAAGAAGCACAGCAAATTTAGGTGCTGATGCAGCAAAAAAACAACAAGAATTATTAAAAGAATCAGTAGCCTTTCTAGCAGAGAACACCTATAATGAGATTGTTGACCTAGAAATGCAGTTAGCAATTACTCAGGCATCTGTTGAAATATCAAAGGAAAATCTTGATATAATAAGAAAAAAAGAAGAATTAGGTCTTGAAAGTAAACATAATCTTTCAATTGCAGAGAAAGAGCAACAGCAATTAGAAAATCAACTTGAAACATTAAGCTTGACTCTTGACTCGAAATATATAGAATTGAACAGTATTATAGGAGAAGTACCTAATAGTCGCTATATATTAGAAAGAGAAAGAGAATATCAGCCTCTTGAAGATATCAAACTAAGAAGTCATATAAGTAAAATGATATCTGAAGACTTTTATGTATGGTACAGTAAGAAAAATAAGGAGTTGAAAGATTTAGAACGTAGTGCCCATGGAACAAGTTGGGTACCTGGTGATAGTTACAAACTTAAAGATGATGAATATAAGAAAGCTGAGTTATCAGAAGAAGCAACTAAGAAGAACTTAGAAAAGTCGCTTGAATCCCGTTATAATCAGATATTACAGCTTGAAAAACAAATAGAAGCTCAAAAGCTTAATATAGAAAAAGCACGGGAATCATATGAGATATTAGTTCAGCAATATAAGCTTGGAATGATTATTCCCTTACAACTAAAGCAAGCAGAGCTGGGAATTTATAATGCCGAGTTAGAATTACAAAGATTGATTTCTCAGCATAATCAACTAAAACAGGCATTTTATAAACCATCATTGATGCCGGACTATGCCAACTAAAGTTGGAGCCAACTGAAGTTGGAGCAACTAAGATTTAATTAAACTAATAGTATTATAAAATAAAAAGACTAGGGAGATATTTCCCTAGTCTTTTATAATTAGATTAATTAATGTTTTCGATGGATACTTCTACATTATCGAAGTTCTTTAGGATGTTTCCACTTGTATCAGTAATGGAATATGCAGGATTATCTAATCCGTTAAATGTTACTTCTAATCTATCTCCATCCCAATCTTCATCTCCATCGTTAATTACAATAACAATCTTAGTAGCATCGATTATTTGGATTTTTTCAATTGCTAATTTGCTTGAGCCTTTTCTAACGGTAAATCTGCTGATTAATAAATCATTTGCAGCTGAACCTTTTTCAAGAGTTACAGTAGTCACACCGTCTTCAACTGTTTCAGTTGTAACTAGGCTTAAGCCATCGCCAAATCCAAATTGTACTTCTTCACCAACTTCGAAAGTAATTTCAGTTTGGTTTTCGTAAACAGCACTTGCTACAGTTGCTTCAGGATTGTATTTATCATCAATAGTAAGACCTGGAGCTAATGTTAGAGCAGAACTGTAAATATTTTTAGTAGATACTGAATCTGCTAAGCTTAATCTTAAGCTGGATTCATCAAATTTACCGTTTTGATCTAATTTTTCTCTTACATATAGAGTTAATTTGTAATCATCATCTGAATCAGAATAGTCAACTCTATATACATTTAATTTAGAACCAGATGCTAATTCAACGATGAAGTCTCTTCTATCTAAGCTCTTTTCATCAATAGGATTATTTAATTCAAGTTCGATGATATTTTCTTCTATTACAGCAGCTGATACAACTACTGGAGCTTGTTCTTCAAGAGTCAATCTTCCTTCATCTAAAGTTAATAATTGAGCATACATTGCATTACCAGATAAGTCAGTTACTTTTTCAACTTGAATGAATTCAATTCTTTCGAAATCATCAATATCGTAAGTTGTGCCATTTAATTTCCATTCTGCAGGTAAAATAATTTCAACAGTTTTTTCGTCCCCTAATAAGGTAATTTGAGTATCTTCAGGGAAGCTGTAAAGAGCACCACTTGCAAAACGGAATTTGTAGTTATCAAGATTTGTTGCTTTATCTTCATCTACTTCTTCGCTAAATTTAATAAGAATTCTTTTGTTATCTCCTGAAATAATTCTACCCCAAGCTTCAATTGTAACTCTTTCTAAGTCTTCAATAGTAACTTCTTTAAGAGTAGGAAGAAGTTCATTTGCTAAAGGTGAAAGGTCAGTAACTTCGCTTATTTCAAGAGTATAATCACCAGCTGCAATACTTGAGAATGTAACTTTTATTTTATTTTTTACATCATCTTCAGCATATGCAATTGCTGTTGCAGTTTTTTCTTTTTCGTCCTTATCAATTAAAACATACTTTCCGTTAGTATTAACGTCTTCATTATATGTTACATAAAGAATGTTTTGGTTATTTTCATCTGTTTCAACGTCAATTACTTCAGGTCTTTCAAGGTCAACGTCAGGTGTAAAGTTTAATTCTATCTTCTTAGCAACATTACCTGAGAAGTCTTTAACGTTTTCAATAATAAGTGTAGCACCGTTTAATGGTACATAATTACCTTCAGCAAAAGTAATTTCATATACTAAGTCATTATCTTTGCTTTGAGTTACACTATCAGCATAACCTTTTTTGCTTCCTGATTTCCATGAAACATAAGATTTATCAAAGGCTTTAATTTCTTCGTTGAATTCAACTAAAACTTTAGTTTGACTTGCGCTAATAATTTCAGCTTCTGGTGCTTCTTCATCTTTTACTACAGTAAAGTCAATATCAATTGCTTTTAGATTGAATCCTGCTGCATCTTCTACATCACTAGTAATTGTAAGAACATGATCGCCATCTTCTAAAGGTGCTTTAAAGTTAATTGTAAATTCTGTTTTTGTGTTGTTAGCTTCAACAGAACCACGAACTAAGGATTCATCAATTCTATATGAGCTTAAAACATCAGCATTTTCAACTGGCTCGCTGTAGATAACAGTGATTGATTGATTTCCTTTAACCTTAACGTCCTTAACTTCTGGAAGTTCATTATCAAATACATTTACAACAATTTCAGTCTTAGCAATTTTCTTTCCTGTTGTATCTTTGATATCCTTGATAGTATATTTAGTATCAGTTGTTTGACGTAATGGACTATCTAATGTTACTAATACGGATTTTCCATCTTTAGATATTTCAAAGATGTCATTAGAAGCAAGACCTAAACGGCTGTTAGTTACAGTATCTTTATCTAATTCTCTAGAGAATTCGATAGTAAATTGTTTTAAGTTATGACCTACAACCTTAAGAACTTTTAGTTCATTGTATTCTCTTACAACCTTAATTGTCTTTTCTACTTTAATACCGTGTGAATCCACAGCAACAATTTTAATTAGGTTTTCACCCATGGATAAAGCAACATCAGCTGTAAATTTCTTATCATTAACTACAGCTTCTTTTCCATTAACAGTAACTGTTGCTTGGTTAGACATTGAACCTGAAACAGTGATTGTTTCATTTTCTGTAGTTGAATCTACTTTGTCCAATGCAATATCAAAAGAAACTAAACCTAATTGTTCTCCTAAAGTCTTGTCGCTGCCAACTGGCTTAGACATTAAAGTGTCATAAGTAAAATCAGCAATTTGAAGAAGTTGAATGTTTGTTCCTTCTACTTCTGATGGATAGTCAACTAATCCCTTGTCTTGAGCAAATGTTGGGATAGATGTCCAAGTAAAGTCAACATTTTCAACATATCCAAGACGTACTAACATGATTTTCATGTATTCACGGCCGGTAATAGGAGCCATTGGATTTAGATTTCCAAGGTGGTCACCTGCAATACCGATTTCAGGATGTGCTTTTAAGTACGCAGCCAACTTACGAATGAATTGACTATGATTTGAATTAATGTCTTTAAATGTAGCTTTGCCTTCCCATGCAAAATTGTTCATTTCATCATATTTACCCATTAACTTAAGTTGCATTACAAAGGCACGATATCTTGTCATTGTTTGAGTTCCGATAACACCGTTACCTTCACCGGTAATAATGCCAAGATTTGATAAAATATTTAACTTATCTGCATTTGATAAGCTCCCTGCAAAAGCCATATTAGTGGAAGATAGAACCACTGAAGCAACTAATGCAAAGGATAAGAGTTTCTTTTTAAGATTCTTCATTAAGCTTTCCTCCTTATTTACTATGCTAAAACATAGAATTATGTTGATGACTTATGTCTACCAACTATAAAACATTATAGGTGAAATGGTTAACATAATCAAGGGATTTCCCCTTGGCAAATTAATCATATATTTACAGAAAAGAGGGTGGTGATGACGGGAAAAGTCAAGGGGTAATTGCTTTAGGATAATATTAAAAGCAAAAATTGTATTGAAAAGAAAAGAATTATGTTGGCGACTTATGTCAATCAACTGTACAAAGCTATTGTAGCCAATTTCTATAGGCCTATCAATATAAAAAAACTGGCAAATTAAAAAAGAAAATAAAAGTAATTAAATAAACTATCATTATAGTTAATTGAAAAAGGAACAAGGGAATTTATATGGAAATACTTGCATATGCCTCCTTTTTGACATAAAATAATAATTAGATTAGAAGGATCATAAGGCAGTGCATACTATTGCAAGGAGGATTAATATGAAAATAATTAGAAGAGCAGTTATTTCATTAAGCTTAGTTTTTTGTCTTACGACTTCTGTTTTTGGACAAACATATATAGATGTACCAGAAGATCATTGGGCATATAAGGTGGTAGAAAAGGCAACAGAAAAGAAATGGATGACAGGTAATTTACAAAATGAATTTAAGCCCCAGGAAGATATTGATTACTTTTATTTTTCTGCTATAGCTGCAAAGATTGCAGGTTATAAAGATCCTTTAGAAAATCCTAATATATCTCAAGAAGAAAAGAAATATGCCGATGAAGCATATCAAAAATATCAAAGTGTTTTAAACCAATACAATAATAATTTTAAAAAATGGGATGAACAATATTATAAAAATTATAATGAAGAAATTGCATATCTACTTCATAAAGGAGTATTAAGAGTTGAAGATTTAAGTAAATTTATAATAAAGCAAGGAGATGGAACAGAACAAGTGTCTTCTCTTACTAGGGAGGATTTGGCTGTCTTTGTTGTAAGATTAATAGGTAAAGAAGAATACGTTATAAATAATTATTCCAAGACTAATTTTCTTGACGATTCTGTGATTAGTTCAACTGCAAAGCCTCACGTAGCTTATTTAAATGAAACAGGTATTTTCCAAGGCGGAGAAAATACCAAATTTGACCCTAAGGGCAAAGTATTTAAAGCAATGCTAGCAAAGGTTTTAGTTGAATCTGTTTTAGAGTCAGAAAGTCAACAAGGTTCAGTTGATGTTGATAAGGAAGTATATATACAAGGTAAGGTAGAGTATTTTAATAGTGGTTACTTTGGTATCAATTCAGGGAATAAAACATCTTATTATCCTGTAAAAGAAGATGCTAAATTTTATATTGGAAGCAAAGAAACTAATAAAGAAAGCATTAAAAAAGATGATACCGTATTAATTCAGCTTATAAAAGAAGGCAATAATGATTATATTTCAAAGATTACAAAGATAGAAGGGGCAAGCACTCCAACACAGGATTCATTTGATGAAGACAAAAACACACCAGCTACAAATGCCAATACCAGTTATTTACAAGAAAATCTTAATATTTCACCTAGAAAAGTTGAAGGAGTAGTTAAAGCAGTAAAAGATTCTGGCATAGAAGTAATAGTTAAGTATGTAAATCATAAAGGAGAAATTAGTGAAGAAATAGAAAGCTATATTGTTAGTAGTAACTCAGTAATCACTAAAAATAATAAAGAATTAGAATTAGCTGATATTAATAAAGGAGATATTATTGTTAGCGAAGTAAGAGGTAATCTTTTAACTAAGGGTGAAATCATCGAAAGCCAAAGAGAAATATCAGGAATCCTAGTAGAGAAAAAACGAAAAAATGGTTCAAATGTAATTTTACTAGATTATAAGAATGATACTGTAGAATATAGTATTAATAGCAGTGTAAGTATAAAGAAAAAGGGATTAGAAGATGCAACGTGGAATGATTTAAGAATAGGAGATAAAATTACCCTAGATATAGAATATGAAAAGGTTACTGAAATTTGGGCAGAGGGTTATACATCTAGAGTAACTGGAATAATACAAGAAGTAGTTATATCAGCTAATCAGTCAAAAATAACTATTGAACATGAAGACGGCAAAATTAAAACTTATCCTCTTATATATGGGGCAAAAATTGTTAGCAAATTAACCAATGAAAACATTTCATTATATGATGTGCGTTTAGGACAAGAGGTAACTATGTATTTAGACAGTATGGAAGTTGAAGAGTTAGTAGTCGGCTATCAAAGAAAACTTAGTACTGTACAAGGATATATTGAAAATATTAATTTTTCCAAGGATTATGTTGATATTAGAACAGAATCAGACTTTATGGGAACTAAACGTATTAGGATGGGCATGGATGTAGAAGTTTTTAGAGGAAATAAAAGACTAAGTAGGAGAGATTTAAAAGAAGATATGCTTGTAGTTATTACAATGAAAAGTTATGGCAGCGACCAAGCGGATACAATAAATATTTTAGGTTACTAGAGGCGGGATTATATCCTGCCTTCTTTATTTATTATGATATGATATTTAAAAGTAGGAAAGATTTAAATAATCTTTAATTTTTATTGCTTTAGACTTGATTATTTTTCGAAATACTAGTAATCTATTAGTTAAGAGATAAGATTATAAAAAATCACATTTTTTTAGCTTCTTATCTACATATTTATATTTTTAAGGGTAAGCTTTTCTATTTTATTAAGTGTAAAAGTTTATGCAAAAATGAAAGCGTGTTCATTTTCTTATTTGATTCACTAATAAAGTAGAAATAAGAAATTAAAAATAATAATATTATTTTTTAAGGAGGGCGCATATGAAATTCGGCTTTTTTGACGATAAAAACAAGGAGTATGTTATTACTACTCCAAAGACCCCATATCCCTGGATAAACTATTTAGGGAATAAAGACTTTTTTGGCCTTATTTCTAATACAGGAGGAGGGTATTGTTTTTATAGAGATGCAAGACTAAGAAGAATTACAAGATATCGCTATAATAACATACCTATTGATAACGGAGGCCGTTATTTTTATATCTTTGACAATGGGGATTATTGGACTCCTGGTTGGATGCCTGTAAAGAAAGATTTAGATTTTTATGAGTGCAGACATGGTTTAGGATATACCTCAATTACTGGAGAAAGAAATAACGTTAAAGTAAATGTAACTTCTTTTGTTCCTTTAGAATACAATGGAGAAGTTCATAGAGTAAAAGTAAAAAATAATTCTAAGGAAGAAAAAGAATTATCCCTATTTTCATTTGTTGAATTTTGTTTATGGGATGCTTATGATGATATGACCAATTTCCAAAGAAACTTAAGTACTGGGGAAGTGGAAATTGAAGGTAGTGCAATTTATCATAAGACTGAATATAGAGAAAGAAGAAATCATTATGCTTTTTATTGGGTAAATACTGAAATAGATGGTTATGACAGTGACAGAGATAGTTTCCTTGGAGCATATAACGATTTGAATACTCCTCAGGTAGTAGCACAAGGAAAATCTAATAATTCTGTTGCAAGTGGTTGGGCTCCAATTGCTTCTCATGGAATTAATTTAACCCTTAAACCAGAAGAAGAAAAGACCTTTGTTTTTGTTCTTGGATATGTTGAAAATGATAAAGATGAAAAGTTTATTGCTTTAAACGTAATCAATAAAGAAAAGGCTTATGCTATGCAAGAGCAATTTAAAGATAATGAATGTGTAGAAAAAGCTCTTGAAGATTTAAGGGTGTATTGGAAGGGACTTCTTTCTAAATATACTTTAGATAGCCATGATGAAAAATTAAACCGCATGGTTAATATATGGAATCCTTATCAATGTATGGTTACCTTTAATATGTCTAGAAGTGCTTCCTACTTTGAATCAGGAGTTGGAAGGGGAATGGGCTTTAGGGATTCAAACCAAGATATTCTAGGTTTTGTTCATCAAATTCCTGACAGAGCTAGAGAAAGAATACTTGATATTGCAGCTACACAATTTGAAGATGGAAGTGCTTATCACCAATATCAACCTTTAACTAAAAAAGGAAATCATGATATAGGTGGAGGCTTTAATGACGACCCATTATGGTTAATATTAGCAGTTAGTGCTTACATAAAAGAAACAGGGGATTTTGCTATCTTAGATGAAGAAGTACCTTACGATTGTAACCCCGATAACACAGGCTCTTTATTTGAGCATTTAACAGCATCTTTCTATCATGTTGTTAATAATTTAGGACCTCATGGACTTCCTCTAATTGGAAGAGCAGACTGGAATGATTGTCTAAACCTTAACTGCTTCTCTACAGAGCCAGGAGAATCCTTCCAAACTTATGGAGATCCTGATGGTAGAGTAGCTGAGTCTGTATTTATTGCTGGTATGTTTGTATTTATCGGTAAGGAATACGTTGAACTTTGTAAGAGAAGAGGTTTAGAAGAAGATGCTAAGAAAGCTCAAAAGCATATAGATGACATGGTTAAGGCAACTATAGAATATGGTTATGATGGAGAATGGTTCCTTCGTGCTTATGATGCTTTTGGAGGTAAAGTTGGAAGTAAAGAAAATAAAGAAGGTCAAATCTTTATTGAGCCTCAAGGTTTCTGTGTAATGGCTGGTATAGGTGTAGAAGAGGGCTTGGCTCAGAAAGCATTAGATTCTGTAAAAGAAAGATTAGATACACCTTATGGTATTGTATTAAATCAACCTGCATACACTAGCTATGATTATAAGTTAGGAGAAATAACAAGTTATCCTCCAGGATATAAAGAAAACGCAGGTATTTTCTGTCACAACAATCCTTGGATTGCATGTGCGGAGGCAGTTTTAGGCCGTGGAGATCGTGCATTTGAAATATATTCAAGAATTGCACCTGCTTACCTAGAAGAAATAAGTGAAATTCATAAATTAGAACCCTATGTTTATGCACAAATGATTGCTGGTAGAGATGCTCCAAATGAAGGACAGGCAAAGAATTCATGGCTTACTGGAACAGCTGCATGGAATTTTGTTACTATTTCTCAATGGATTTTAGGAATCAAACCAGATTATGATGGACTAAAGATTGATCCTTGTATTCCTAAAGTATGGGATGGTTATACTGTTACAAGAGAATTTAGAGGAACTAGATATAATATAACAATACAAAATCCAAATCATGTATCAAAGGGTGTTAAGAGAGTAATTTTAGATGGACAAGAATTAGATTCTAACATAATCCCTCCTTTATCAGATAATAAAGAACATGAAGTAATAGTTGAAATGGGATAATATTTATCCGATATTAAGGCCCCAAAATTGTTTGGGGCTACTTTTTTTTATTTATGCCTTTACAAATCATTTGCTATTTGTTAAAATAAGATTGTATTTTTTACAAATGTGTTACATACTTATTAAGAAAGCCATAATAAATTTTATGGAGGAAACAATTATGAGTAGCTTAGAAAAGGTACAATCTATTGATATGATAAAGTATTTTAGACTTTTTGTAGCAATTATTGTAGTAACGGCAGTTTTTTATTTAGGATTTGAGATTTCACAAACACCTAATGCTTATTCTGTATTATTAGGTGAAGAACAAGTTGGGATTATTGTTGAAGAAGTATTGGCAGAGGATTTATTAAAAGAAGCTAAGCTTTGTATTGAAGAAGATTTAGGTGGTACAATTGACATCTGTAGCGAATTAACTGTTGAACCTATTCGTGCTTCACAAAAAGAAATAATAGCAAAAGAAGAGTTAATATTTAAATTAAAGAATCAGATTTCCTACGATATAAATGCTTATTCAATTAAAGTAGACGGTGTAGAGCAAGCAGTTCTTATTAATAATAATGATGCACAAGCAGTTCTTGAAAAAATTAAAGCTAAATATATTGAAGAAGGAATAAAAGCCGAACTTATTTCTTTTGTTGAAGATGTTAAAGTTGAGAAAAAACTTGTTAAATCTCTAGATGATATTATTTCGGTTGACGAAGGAGTTACTCTTTTAACAAAGAGTTCTGAAGCTCAAAAGATTTATACGATAGAAGAAGGAGACTCTTTGTGGGGAGTATCAGAAAGATACAATCTTACAGTAGAGGATATCTTAAAAGCAAATCCTGATTTAGAAGAAGAAGGAATCTTACAAATTGGTCAAGAGATTAGTCTTAACATACCAAAGCCGATATTATCAGTAATGACTAAGGAAGAATTTAAATACACTGAACCTATCGAAAAACCTGTGAGATATGAAAAAGATGATACACAATATAAGACTTATATAAAAGTTGTTGAACCTGGTGAAGAAGGAGAAAAAGAAATTACGGCTTACAAAGTAAGGATAAACGGATATGAAGAAGGTACAGAAATTATATCCGAAAAAGTATTAAAAGAGCCAAAAGAATCCGTAGTTATTGTAGGAACAAAGACTCCTCCACCAAAGAGTGCAACAGGCTCTTTTAGAATGCCTACATCAGGAAGACTGACTTCTACTTTTGGTCAACGTTGGGGAAGATTCCATGCTGGAATAGATTTAGCTGGACCAGTAGGAACTCCTATATATGCGGCTGACGGAGGTACAGTAGTTGAAGCTGGTTGGCATGGAGGATATGGCTATCTGGTAAGAATTAATCATGGAAATGGATTTGAAACATATTATGCACATTTAAGTAAAGTATACGTTTCTGTAGGTCAAAAGGTTGCCAAGGGTGAGCAAATTGCAGCCATGGGAAGTACCGGCAATAGTACAGGTTCGCACTTGCACTTTGAAATAAGACTCAATGGAGAAGCAAAAAATCCTTATAATTACTTAAAATAAGAAATAAATCAAATAAGATGAGTTTTTGGGCGAACATGTTATAAGTTCGCCCTTTTATAATAATGTGTTTTACACAAATAATTATTTTTGATACAATAATGATAACAGATTGATAGAAGGTCTACTTATATAATGGATAGAGACAGGATGGTGATTTAAATGGGTCAAAAGATTTTAGTAGTCGATGATGAAAAAAGTATTGCTGATATCATTGCTTATAATCTACAAAAAGAAGGCTATGAGGTATTAGTAGCTTATGACGGTGAAGAAGCACTAGATATAATTTTTTCAAAAGACCCTGACTTAATTCTTCTAGATATAATGATGCCTAAAATAGACGGCTTTCAGGTATGCAGAAAAGTAAGAGAAAAAAAAGAAACTCCTATTGTAATGCTAACAGCAAGGGCTGAAGAAGTAGATAAGGTTTTAGGCTTGGAATTAGGTGCAGATGATTATGTGACAAAACCTTTTAGTGTAAGAGAACTAATGGCTAGAGTTAAGGCTAACTTAAGACGGGTTGCAGTAGTAGAAAAAGAAATTAAAGAAGAAAAAAGTAAAAATTTTATTGTCCATAATAATTTAAAAATAGACATTGAAAAATATGAAGTAACTAAAGATGGAGAAGTTATAGAGCTAACTCTTAGAGAATTTGAATTATTAAAGTTTTTAGCTAGACAAAAGGGACAGGTTTTTTCAAGAGAAATATTACTAGAAAAAGTTTGGGGTTATGAGTATTATGGTGATATTCGCACAGTGGATGTAACCGTAAGACGCTTAAGAGAAAAAATAGAAGATGATCCGAGCCGAGCAGAATATATATTAACAAAACGAGGGGTAGGGTATTATTTTAAGGGGTAGTGGTATGAAAAGCATACAATGGAGGCTAGTATTTATATACTTAACCTTAGTTTTAATTGTAATGATTTCTAGTGGTACCTTTATTGTTTGGCAAATTAGAGATCATGAATATAATAAGATACATAATGAACTTAAGAATACTGCAGACTCAATTAGACAAAACATAGTGTCTGAAGATGGTTCTATTAATCCCAGATGGAGAGAAATAAATACATGGGTAGGAGATAGAAGTATTTTTATAAATAAAAAAATATACATATTAGACCCTAAGGGAAATATAATTATTCCAGATATAGAGGAAAATGGCCAGGAGCAATGGAATAAAAGAGTTGTGTATGAAACAATTATTAATAAGAAACCTTCAGTAGGGAATCCCGTTCAAATATTAGAAGGTGGATTAGTACAAGAGTATGTTGATTATGCCTATCCCATATTATCTGAGAATGAAATTAAAAATATCATATTTATTCGAGCTTCTACACAAGAAACCTCTAATAGTATTGCAATAATTACTAATATCATAGTTATAGCATCATTTCTGGCATTATTTGTAACTATGATTTTTGGTATTTATTTTGCTAAGACCTTAACAGAACCAATAAAAATATTGACTAAAAAAGCAAAAGAAATGGCAGAAGGACATTTAGATAATAAAATTGAAGTAAAATCTAATGATGAAATAGGACAACTAACTGGAAGTTTTAACCACATGGCGGAAGAATTAAATCAAATGCTTTTAACCATATCTGGTGAAAAAAATAAACTTGAAACAGTTATTACTCATATGGCAGACGGTATTTTGGCATTTGATAGAAAGGGTATGTTAATCCATGCAAATCCTGCGGCATATGAAATGCTTGATATGATAGAAGAAGAAAATTATTTTTACGATATATTTAAAAGAAATGGTATAGAACTAATATTTAATGACTTCCTTACTATGAAACCAGATTATATAAGGCAGCATTTAATGCTTGTAAAGGATAAATATATTAATGGCTGCTTTGCTACTTATGGAAGAAAAAAAGGCGAAAGCGATGGAGTAATAATTGTTTTACAAGACGTGACAGAACAAAAAGAACTTGATGAAATGAGAAAAGAGTTTGTTGCAAATGTTTCCCATGAACTAAGAACGCCTCTAACTACTGTAAAAAGTTATGCAGAAACTTTACTCGATGGTGCTATTGAAGATAAAAATTTAGCAGTATCTTTTCTTCAAGTTATAAATAATGAAGCCGACAGAATGACTGCATTAGTTCAAGACTTATTAGAGTTGTCAAGACTAGATAATAAGCAAGTAAAGTTTAATTTTAAGTCCGTTAATATAACCCAACTTATCATAAAAAGTGTGGAGCAGCACCAAATTCTTGCACAAAAGAAAAATCAAAAGTTAGATTATTCTATATCTAATAAGAAGATAGTAGTTAATATTGATTCTGAGAGGATTCAACAAGTGTTAAGTAACGTGATAAGTAATGCTATAAAATATAGTCCTGAGAATGCTGAAATTAATGTAAAGCTATATGANGAAGATGACTTTGCTTTAGTAAGCGTTTCAGATACGGGATTTGGTATTCCTGAGAGTGACTTACCACGGATTTTTGAACGTTTTTACAGGGTAGATAAAGCTAGGTCTAGAAAANTGGGTGGTACTGGTTTAGGACTTGCAATTGCAAAAGAAATAATGGAACTTCACAATGGTAAGATATACGCAGAAAGTGAGTATGGTAATGGAACTACTATAACATTGAAATTTCCCAAACAAAGCTTGTAATTTAAAATTAAGCTGCATGTAATTGTTTTGTAATATATTTTTTGTATAATAGAATAGCAGTGATTTAAATATTAATATGGAAGGAGGTAACACATTGCGTAAGTTATTATATATTGGGATTTTAGTAATTGTCATGTTTTTTTCTACTGCCGAAGCAAGAGCAAATACAGTAGATGATAGTTTTGAAAAAGCAACTAGCGTAGAAGAAGCAGGAGTAATGGATTTAGATATAATAAAAATTACGGCAGGGATATTACAAAAAAACATGAAGTTACATTTGATAAATTTAGGAACATTTCTGGTGAAGCAGAAGAAGGGATGCTTATTACTTTTATTGTTTACCAAGATGATTTAGAAGATGCTTCTAAACTTTATACGCAAGTGGTTGGTACCTCTAGACTATTTTCACAGCTAATAGAGTTAAAAGAAGGTAATAATTATATCATAATAATTGCTCAACAAGAAGATGATAAAAAGGCTTTTAAATTTAGAATAGACTGCAAGGATAATACTATTAAGAAAAAGCTAGAAGATATCAAAATTGACAATATTCTTA
>JGI24709J26583_10002365_pt1 | contig 15609 bp, 14 predicted proteins | sample BioPla2DNA1_FD_26583 | JGI IMG/M metagenome (IMG submission 26583) | reverse complement strand
CAGGATATGTTAAGGATATAGAATCCCTCGGTGTTAGAGAAGCATTAAGGAAGAATCAGCTGGTTTAATAATAAAAGTTTAAAAGTCAGGAGAATGATATGCGGGAAATAATAAAATTGCAACCACAAGACAATGTAGCCGTAGTATTAAAAGAATTTTCTCCAGGTCAAGAAATCAAAGTAGGAGAGGATACAATAACCGTCCTGGATAAGATGACCATGGGACATAAGATTGCCTTATCCGACCTTAGTGAAGGGAGCCCAGTCATTAAATATGGCTATCCCATCGGAATAACAAGCAAAGCTGTAAAAAAAGGAGAATGGATCCATACCCATAACCTTAAGACAGGATTGGGAGAAGTATTGGATTATTCCTATCAACCAATTGATTATAAGGAAGAGGAAGATTTAAAGAAAGAAGACAAGTATTTCTATGGTTATCGAAGAAAGAACGGACTTGCTGGTATCAGAAATGAGATATGGATTATTCCTACCGTAGGCTGTGTAAATGATGTAGCCAAGGTTTTAGAAAACAGAAGCAGGGAGTTTGTGGGTGAAGCGGTAGAAGGAATTTTTGCCTTCCCCCATCCTTATGGATGTTCCCAGTTGGGCGATGATCAGTTAAATACCCAAAAAATTCTTACAGGTCTTATACATCATCCCAACGCAGCTGGTATCTTAGTTTTGGGATTGGGCTGTGAAAATAATAATATTATAGAAATGAAAAAGCAGATTGGGGAATATGATGAAGAACGTGTCAAATTCCTAATTTGTCAGGATGTGGAAGATGAAATTGAGTCTGGAATGCAGTTGATTGAAGAATTGGTATCCTATGCTTCNCAGTTCCAAAGGGAGAAAATTAGTGCCAGCGAATTAATCGTTGGTCTAAAATGCGGAGGATCCGATGGATTGTCAGGAATTACAGCCAATCCAGTGGTAGGAGGATTTTCTGATTTGTTAGTTGCCCAGGGTGGTACTACCATATTAACGGAAGTTCCGGAAATGTTTGGTGCTGAAACAATTCTCATGAATCGCTGTGCCAATGAGGAGCTATTTGAAAAAACGGTAGCCCTGATTAATGATTTCAAACAATATTATAAGGATAATAACCAGCCCATTTATGAGAATCCTTCTCCAGGAAATAAGAGCGGTGGAATATCAACCCTAGAGGATAAATCCTTAGGCTGCACTCAAAAATCCGGTACCTCACTTGTCAAAGGTGTCTTTGACTATGGGGAGAAAATAACAGAAAAAGGATTGAATTTATTAAGTGCACCAGGGAATGATTTGGTTGCTTCCACAGCGCTTGCAGCTTCAGGAGCCCACATTGTTTTATTCACTACGGGAAGGGGAACACCTTTCGGTTCTCCAGTTCCAACCTTAAAGATTTCCAGTAATTCTGCCTTAGCCAATAAGAAGCGTAGCTGGATTGATTTTGATGCTGGCCGCCTACTGGATGGAATGTCCATGGAAGATTTGTCGGAAGAATTGCTACAAGAGGTCATAGATGTTGCATCTGGAAAGAAAGTAAAAGCGGAATTGAATGGATATCGTGATATGGCTATTTTCAAAAAAGGCGTTACTTTATAAGAAAAATAGGGGGAAAAATATATGGATATGAATAAGGTAGCTACATATATAGAAGCATACTTGCGTGATTATAAAAATTATAAGGATCATTGGAACTATGAGGATGGATGTGTTCTTATTGGCTCCATGTTCTTGTATCAGGTGACCGGTGATAAATCCTATAAGGAATTTATCATTCGTTACATGGAGGACTTTGTTAATTCAGATGGTAGTATAAATACCTTTGAAAAAGAGAAGTACAATATTGATAGTATTAACTCTGGAAAGCTTTTGTTTTTTCTATATGAGGAAACCAAGGATGAGAAATATCGGAAGGCAATTGAAACAGTGATGGATCAGTTAAGATCCCATCCAAGAACAAAGTGTGGAAACTTTTGGCATAAGAAAATTTATCCAAACCAAATTTGGTTAGACGGATTATATATGGCGCAACCATTTTATATGGAATATGAGACCAAATTTAATAAAAAAGAAAATTACAACGATATTATCCATCAGTTTGAAAATGTAAGAAAGTATCTATACAATGAGGAAAAAGCCCTTTACTACCATGCATACGATGAGGCTAGAATACAATTTTGGGCAGATAAAGAAACAGGTTTATCACCAAACTTTTGGCTAAGATCCATGGGTTGGTATCTCATGGCTCTGGTAGATACAGCGGATGAAATTTCAAAAGAGATATTTGAACATTATTCAACCTTAGCTAATTTGTTTAAAGAAGCGGTTCATGGTATTCTTCGTTACCAGGATGATAGCAGTAAGTTATTCTATCAAGTTATTGATCGAAGTGATGTCAAGGGAAACTATCTTGAAACATCAGGCTCCGCTATGATAGCCTATGCTATTTTGAAGGGATGTAGGCTTGGAATTTTATTAAAAGAAAAATACCAGGCAATTGGTGAAGAGATATTTACCAATTTGGTGAAGCATCAATTAATAGAGGCTGAGGGTAAATTAGCATTAAAGGGAATTTGTTCTGTAGCTGGCCTAGGTCCAAAAGATGAAAGAGATGGTAGTGTGGAATATTATTTATCAGAAAAAGTTGTATGTGATGATGCTAAGGGCGTGGGTCCTTTTATGATGGCATACGCTGAGTGGCTAAGGCTACATCCGGAGGAGCTCTAAAACCATTAAAGAGATAGTAGATGGAGAGATTTTCTTTCTCTTCATTGGTCTTAAGTAGGTTTTAGAACAAAATCATGGAGGATGATTCATGGAAATTAAATTGTTATTATTAACTGCAAGAAATGCTGTTATTGAAATTAAAGACGGGGGTACCTTCCATACGAAGGTACCTTATACTATATGGATTAATGGGTCTGAATATAGTCAGACAAATCGGGTAATAAGCTCTATCTATGGTTTGAAGCCAGAAACCAATTATCATGTAGAGTTAAAAAATCAGGAAGGCACTGTTACTGGCGAGATAAATTTTAAAACCAAATATGAGTTTGTAACCTTAAATGTTAAAGATTTTGGAGCTAAGGGTGATGGAATACAGGATGATACGACATTTATCCAGGCTGCGATTATGGCCTGTCCCAAAGATGGAAGAGTCTTGCTTCCAAAGGGAGATTATCTTGTGACCAGTCTATTCTTAAAAAGTAATCTTGTCATGGAGCTAGAAAAAGGAGCACAAATTATTGCGGAAACAGATCGGTCTCGCTATCCCATTTATCCAGGGTTAATCCAAGGATATGATGAGGTAAGTGAATATAATCTTGGTACCTGGGAAGGAAATCCCTTACCCATGTTTACTGGAATCATTACTGGTGTAGGCGTTGAGAATGTTCTCTTGTATGGAGAGGGAACCATTAACGGCCGGGCTGCCCAGGGGGATTGGTGGGAAAATGCAAAAATAATGCGTGGTGCCTTTCGACCAAGATTGCTCTTTTTAAATCGTTGTAATCAGATTACGATTCAAGGTCTAAAATTTGAAAATAGTCCAGCATGGAATATTCACCCATATTTTAGCAATCAATTAACATTTTTAGATTTAAACATTGAAAATCCTAAGGATTCACCCAATACCGATGGAATCGATCCGGAATCTTGTAAAGATGTGACCATTGCTGGAGTTCGCTTTTCTCTGGGAGATGATTGCATCGCCTTAAAATCAGGAAAAATATATATGGGTAAAAAATATAAAACTCCTTGTGAAAATATAACAATTCGTCAATGCTACATGGAAGATGGTCACGGGGCAGTGACCGTAGGAAGTGAGATGGCTGGAGGAATTAAAAATATCCATGTAAAGGAATGCATTTTCCATTCCACAGATCGAGGCTTACGGATTAAAACCAGAAGGGGGAGAGGGAAAGATGCCATTATCGATCAGATTGTATTTGAAAATATAATTATGGAAGAGGTTATGACCCCCTTCGTTGTAAACTGTTTTTACTTTTGTGACCCAGATGGTAAGTCAGAATACGTTCAATCCAAGGAAATGTATCCTGTGGATGATCGAACCCCATCCATTAAAAACTTAGTATTCTCCAATATTGATTGTCATAATAGTCATGTGGCTGCAGCATATTTCCATGGACTACCAGAGCAACCAATTGAAATGATTATTATGGAAAATATTAATGTGACTTATGCAAAGAATCCAAAGATGGATGTACCAGCAATGATGGAGGACATTAAGCCTTGTTCAAAAACTGGAGTTTTTGCAGCAAATATTACTTCCCTTACATTAAAGAATGTTTCTATACAGGGGCAGGAAGGGGAACCCTATAATTTACATAACATAGAGGAAGTCATTTACTAGTAATATTACTTATGGCTTACCCTTGGAAAAAGGGATAATCCGCACATTGGAATACCGCCAGGAAGGATAATCCACTCCAAAGGATTCTACTAGGAAAGAGATGATCCACTGCAATGGATTCCCCTAGGAAAGGGATAATCCGCACTTTGGATTACTGCTAGGCAGGATAATCCACTCCAATGGATTACCATTGGAAAGGATAATCTACACATATGGATTACTGCCAGAAAGTATAATCGAAACATCGGGATATGGGATGGAATATGTTTATCAAGAGGATAAAGTTTTTGTAAAGATATGTGTTAGATTAAAAAATAAGATTAGGAAGGTAAAGATTATGCAGATAGGAATCCGATTACATGATACTATATCAGCTTCTTTAGAGGAAAGACTTAAGTTTATTAAAGAACAGGGATTTTCTTGTGCCCATGTGGCCTTAAGTAAAGTAATTAAGGAGTTTCCTGTTGATAATTCGGCTCTTACTCCAGGTCTTGCTATGTATTTGAAGAAGTTATTTGCGAAATATGAAATCGATATCGCAGTTCTTGGATGTTACTTGAATTTGGCTCATCCCGACCCAGAGAAATTAAAGGAAATTATGGATCGTTATCTGGCTCATATTCGGTTTGCATCCATTTTAGGCTGTGGAGTAGTGGGGACGGAAACAGGTGCACCCAATGCCCAGTATAAAACAGAGCCGGCTTGCTATACGGAAGAAGCCCTAGAGACATTTATCAAAAATCTACGACCAATCGTTAGCTACGCTGAGAAAATGGGAGTAATTTTTGCGATTGAACCTGTACGCAGGCATATCGTATATGATGCAAAAAGAGCAAAAAGAGTATTGGATGAAATCGACTCACCAAACCTCCAAATTATTCTAGATCCAGTAAATCTTCTAGAAACAGACAATTATGAACAGCAGAGGGAAGCCATCGAGGAAGCCATAGACTTGCTTGGGGATTCTGTAGCCGTTGTCCATATGAAGGACTTTGTCATCGAGGATAATAAGATCAAGAGTATAGCAGCAGGTACGGGTGATTTAAACTATCAACCAATCATTGAGTTTGTAAAAAAGAGAAAACCTTTTATCCATTGTACTCTTGAAAATACGAATCCTGAAAATGCGGTTGCAGCAAGACAATATATTGAAAATTTATATAATAAGATTTGATGAAAAGATAATATCAGAGAAAAAAGATGCCCTTATAGCAATAGCTTTAGGACATCTTTTTTTGTTTTACAGGAAAAGCTTTTCACCTTAAAGATGAAAAACCGATTCGCTCATTCAAAAATCGTTGCAATATTGCAATTATTGAACATTTTCAATGAAATACCTTCTAATTTCTTCGGTAAGGTCATTGGATAATTCTTTTTTAATAGAGTCTTTTCTGGTTTCAATAAAAGTGGATGTAACGTCTTTGAGTCTTTCTTTTTCGATCTCCATTTGTGCTTCCAATTCTTCGTATAATGCGTTCATATGAAGATTGATATCCTCTTCCACTTGGGCGATTTCATCGTCAATATGGCGATCCACATCATCAAGGACTTGATTGGTGGATTTTCTGATGTACTCATTCATTCCTGATTTGGTTTTCTCTTTTATGTAATTCGTTTCTGAATTAACTTGATTTAATAGAGATGGAAGAGAAGTATTGAAAAAATCTTTGAGATACTCAAAGGAACTGGAATTTAAAATTGTGCTTGCATAGGCTGGTGTACTACCAATTAAAAAACACAAAAGTGCTAGTAAAATAATAGGTTTCTTGTTTTTTATTTCTTTCATAATATCACCTCATATAAACCTTAACATAAGGGAAAGCTTATATTCAATAGTAAATCATTTACAATTNTANNTTAGAAAAAGTNATTTTTAAAATAATTTTTATAACGATTTTCCATAAAGGTAAAACATTGAGCTGTGTTAAAAAGCATAACAAGATTGACTGTAGGAAAAAATAAAGATGAGAAATCATTTCTCAAATAAATATTAATAAATATTTGAAAGGCAGGGTAAAGTATGGAAAAAGGTCGACACCGTGATAATAAAGNNTTAGAAAATGAAAGGCGAATTGATCATCTGGTAAATCTCGTTGAAAGAAANACTCGTACAGAACGACATCTAGAGGAACATTCTGATATTTCTTCTTCCCCTGAAAATATACAACATGCAAAGGAAATAAATAAACAAAGGGAAAATGAGATACAGAATTTAAAGAATATCATTGCCCATGGCGAAAATAGCAGTAACAACCATAAGGAAAATACGGAAAAACGCTTACGTTATACAGAGGGTTATTTAAACCACAACGCAGCCCATATGGATCAGGAAACCTTTGAAAATACAAAGAGAAAACAAGAACATCGGAAAGAGTATCTTGATAATTATAAGTAAATATTTTAAATCCTGATTAATCAATTTTTAAATTACATTTTTAAAAATAAGTAGCTTCTACCCTGTATGAGACCTTCTATCCTTGTCTAATACAGGGTATTTTTTAGTCCGTTTTCAGATCTTTATATTATCTTATATGAAATAAATNAGAGTTATCGTCTAAGCTGTCGTTTTAATTTGTCCCTTAAAAATAATAACCAACAATTCCCCAAATAAAAAAACAAATATAAGGTATATCGGTACATATGAGAATAAAGAAGAATATTGAATATTANAAAGTATAAAAATTAGATAATATATTGGTAAAACTATATTCAGTTTTCTACTAGTAAAATNCATTAAGATAAATAATATTCCTACAAAAAATGCATACAAAATTACAGAGACATAGGCCAGTGGACTTAATTTGTATCCATAGTATTTTAAGAAGTAATTCGATGAAATTATCAGTAAATGTTGAATTAAAATTATGATGAAATTTTTAATTATTTTTTTATATATAAGTATGTCCTTTCAAAACAGGGTTACAGATATTTACATATTCATAGTAAGTAATAGGTCTTCTTTTATCAAGAAATATGGGAAGAATTTACTATAAGGGAAAAGGGTTCGTCAAGGAAACTAATTCGTATCGTAGAAACTTGTATTGGAGAAGTTTTAGTGGAACCTTGTATCAGAGAAGTTTTAGTGGAAACTTGCATCGTAGAACTATTTGTGGAATCTTGTATCGTAGAACTTTAGCGGAAACTTGTATTGTAGAATTTGCAGTGGAATCTTGTATTGGAACACCTGTATTAGAGAACTTGTATTGGAAACTAGTATTGGAAAAGCTGTGGTAGATAACTTACAGAGGAATATAGTAGGAAGATATTTAAAAAAGAGAAAACTAGCAGTGTTAACTTGATGAGGGATGCTTAGTAAAGAGAAAACACTTGAAATACTTGATTAAAGATAGAATATACTCTAAAATGGTAATATCTACCGTTGTTTTTTACTGAATGAATATTTCACATATTTTAATGGGAAAATGGTAGTTAAAAACATCGTTTTCCATAGGAGGTATTTATTAGATGACAAAAGTAAAAGGTAAATGGGCATTAATTACTGGCTCTAGTAGAGGAGTAGGGTATCAGATTGCCTTATTTATGGCTAAGCAAGGATGTAACTTGGTTCTGCATTCTAGGTGTATTGGGCATACAGAACGGGTTATGCAGGATGTTAAGGATCTAGGAGTAAAGGCTTATCCGGTTCAGGCAGAACTATCGGATATTAATGCAGTTCAACGGATGTTGGATGAGATTAGTGAAAAAGACATCCATATGGATATAGTATTTAATAATGCAGCAGTTCAGATTGCATACCGACATGAATTCTTTAAAACTCCTGTTGAGGACTTTACTCAAAGTTTTCTTATTAATACGATTGCACCAGCTATGATTTGTTATCGTTTGATTCCTAAGATGGTGGAAAAAGGATTTGGCAGGGTGATTAATGTTACCAGTGGAATCAAAAATGAGCCGGAACAGGCCGGCTACTCTTCAAGTAAGGCTGCCCTTGATAAGTTTACCAAGGATCTAGGATCTCGATTAGAGGGATCCAATGTAATGATTAATCTAACAGATCCAGGTTGGTGTAGGACAGACCTTGGAGGCCCTCATGCCCCCAATTCTGTAGAAAGTTGTATTCCTGGTGTATGTCTGGGTGCTTTTTTGGATGATAAGAAAAGTGGAAGGATTCTTCATGCTCAGGATTTTTCTGGAATGACTCTAGAGGAGGCTGTAAAAAAGGCATCCATGATGGAGGGATAAGAAGTTGAGAGACAATTCAATACTTCTGTTAAAAACATAATGGTAAATATAAGGAGAAAAGAGAATATGGATTTCATAAATGGAATTACATTTGGACCTTTTGCCCACCGGGGAAGCTTTGAGACAGCGGCTTCTTTCGACAGTCTAGCATATATGAAGCAAAGAACAGGGGCAAATTATGTAATCTTAGTACCTGCTGGAGTCCAGGAGAATGCCCATTCAGAGAAAATTGATTATCATGGCAAATGGACTCTTGGTGACCAAGAATTGATCCATATGATCCAATACGCTAAGTCCTTAGGTTTGAAGGTGATTTTAAAACCAACGGTAAATTGTTTGGATCATACTTGGAGAGCTTTTATCAACTTTTTTGATCATGACGTTCCCTGTGAACCAAAATGGAGCAACTGGTTCCAATCCTATACAGCTTTTCAATTACATTTTGCTAAAATAGCCCAAGAAACTGGCTGTGATATCTTTATCGCTGGTTGTGAGATGGTAATGAGTGAGAGACGAGAAGAGGAATGGAGAAAATTAATTGCTGATATCAAGTCGGTATATAAAGGGCAGGTTTCATATAATACGGATAAGTATCAGGAGGAGCATGTGACATGGTGGGATTGTGTGGATATTATCTCCTCCAGTGGCTACTACCCAATCACCGATTGGGATCAGGAATTGGATCGGATTGAGGCTGTGATTAAGAAATTTAATAAACCTTTCTTTTTTGCAGAAACCGGATGCATGTCCTCTAGGGGTTCATCTAAAATTCCCAATGACTGGACTTTACATGGTGCTGTCGACTTAGATGAACAGGCTCAGTGGTATAGGGAGATGTTTGAAAAAACCTTAAAAAGAGGCTGGGTATCCGGTTATGGACTTTGGGATTGGTCTTGGAACTTGTATCATCCCGGAGATGCTGATAAAAATGGTGGTTATGATATCTTTGGAAAGCCTGCAGAGACGGTTGTTCAAGAATATTTTTCAAAAACCTTAATTTAATCATTTGATTAATAACCTTCAGAACGACGTTTATGACGGAGAGCGTGACGGCGCATTCCAGCTTCCCATTCGGCACGTTCTGACTCGCTTTCGATGATAAGTCTGGGTACTTCCGTGGGTTTCCCCTCATCATCCAAGGCAACTAAGACCAGATAAGCACGGTTTACGACTTTACGTATTCCCGACAAATCCTCTACATAAGTATCTACCCTGACTTCCATGGAGGTGCGTCCCACATAAGTTATGCGACCGATTAATACCAGGGTGTTATTGATAAAGGCACCGGCTTTAAACTGAAGGTTGTCTATGGCAGCAGTTATTACATTTCTACCGGAGTGACGACGGGCCACAACAGCAGCAACCACATCAATCCATTGGACTAATTGTCCGCCAAAAAGCCGGTCTGTCCCATTAATATGAGAGGGCATTAAAATTTGAACTTGTTCTGTGAAAGAATCTCGTACCCGCTTAGCATCCATATGATAGTTCCTTTCTTTTTATAACTTGTCCCAAAAGACATGATATAATGTATTAATATTTCTGTTTTTGTCTAATCTAATCTTCAATATTTTATACTGAATTGAAAGATTTATCAAGTGAACTAGGAAACTGATTTAGTGTAATTTTGAAGAAATGGTAGATTAAGAAAAATTTATCTTTTCATTATAAATTTTTGTGGTATAATAAATGAAGCATTGAAAAATAATTAACAAATGGAAAGGATGATGGATATGGCATTAGTGAATACTAAGGAAATGTTTCAAAAGGCATATGCTGGTGGCTATGCTATTGGAGCCTTTAACGTAAATAACATGGAGATCGTTCAGGGAATTACGGAAGCTGCAAAAGAAGAAAATGCACCTATAATCTTACAGGTTTCTGCTGGTGCTAGAAAATATGCAAAACATGAATATCTTGTAAAATTGGTTGAGGCGGCAATTGTTGATACAGATCTACCAATTGCTTTGCATTTGGATCATGGTGCTGATTTTGAGATTTGTAAGGCTTGTATTGATGGTGGATTTACCTCTGTTATGATTGACGGTTCCCATCTTAGCTTTGAAGAAAATATAGCATTAACTAAGAAAGTTGTAGAATATGCACATGCTCATGGTGTTGTAGTAGAAGGTGAATTAGGAAGACTTGCTGGTGTTGAAGATGATGTAAATGTAAGTGCTGAAGATGCATCTTATACAAGACCTGAAGAAGTAGAAGAGTTTGTTGACCGTACTGGTGTTGACTCATTAGCAATCGCTATTGGAACAAGCCATGGTGCATTTAAATTTAAACCTGGTCAGAAACCACAGTTACGTTTTGACATTCTTGAGGAGATTGGTCAGAGATTACCTAACTTCCCTATTGTACTACATGGTGCTTCCTCTGTTTCTAAGGAGTATGTAGATATCATTAACAAATATGGCGGTAAGTTGGATGATGCCATTGGTATTCCTGAAGATATGTTAAGAAAAGCTGCAGGAATGGCCGTATGTAAAATCAATATCGACTCTGACTTAAGACTTGCATTTACTGCAGGTGTTAGAGAGCATCTTATGAGCAATCCGGGTCATTTTGATCCTAGACAATTCCTTTCACCAGCAAGAGATTATGTAAAGGCTCTTGTAAAGCATAAGATTGTTAACGTTCTTGGTTGCTCAGGAAAAGCAAACTAATCTTGGATTATAATTATTATAATGATAAAAAGCTACTTATTCTTGTGAGTAAGTAGCTTTTTTGAGTGTAATTTGAAGACAAAATTTCAGTAGTAAATCCAATTTATAAATTGCAAATTACATTGACAAGTGCATGAGGATACAAGGGACCACTGAAAATAAAACCCTGAATAATATCGCAATCTAAGGATTTTAGTAGTTCTAACTGACATTCTTCTTCGACACCTTCGGCAATTACTTTAATGCAAAGGCTATGAGCTAGCTGAATGATGGATTGTGCGATCATAGTATCCTTTTCATTTTCACAAATATGATCAATAAAGGTTTTATCTATTTTTAAGGTATCAATAGGCATATTGGTTAGATAATTTAAGGATGAATAGCCGGTACCAAAATCATCTAAGGAAATACGAATACCAATATTCTTTAGGTCATTTAGTAGTTTTGTGGTATCTGTAATGGAGGAAACCAGAGAACTTTCTGTGATTTCTAGTTCGAGGTAGTTCGGAGGTAGACCGGTTTCCTTTAATATATCCTCTAATATCTGTAAAAAGTCTGGGCTGTTTATCTGAATTGAGGAAATATTGACCGAAACAGGCCGGGGAGCTAATCCCTGATTCATAAGTTTTTTGTTAAAAGAGCAGGCCTCTTTGATTAGCCAAGAACTTAATTCGATAATAAATCCGCTTTCTTCAGCAATTGGAATAAACTCCTCAGGCTGAAGGTATCCTAAACGATCGCTTTTGATACGCATCAAAGCTTCAAAGCCTGTGATGGTATTTGTCTTTATATCTAGCTGGGGTTGGTATTGGATATAAATTTCTTTGTTTTCAATGGCATTTCTTAATATATCAATAATTAAAGTATTTCTGTTAAGTTCCTCTTCCATTCGTGAATCAAAGAGAGTAAATTTGTTTTTGCCAGTTTCCTTGGATTTGTACATAGCGATATCGGCATTTTTAATAAGGGCATTGGGAGTGAGGCCATTGTCGGGGTATAAGGCAATACCAATACTCATGGAAAGATAGACCATTTCTCCATTCAAATCTAGGGGCTTACGAAAATGATTCATAATATCTTGGGCGAAGGAAAGGGCATTTTCTTTAGAGGAAATATCTTCGCTAAATATTAAGAATTCATCTCCCCCTGTTCTTGCTAAAATTCCTTTTCCGGTAAGCAAGGAGTTTAATTCTTGGGCAGCTTTCATTAATAATCCGTCTCCATATTCGTGTCCCAGGGTATCATTTACAGTTTTAAAATTATCCAAATCAACAAAATATACGGCGTGGACTGCTTTACCGTGAGGATAGGTAATTAAAGCAGCGTTGATATAGTCCATGAAAGCTAGTTTGTTGGGCAGATTGGTAAGGGGATCATGGTAAGCCAGATACTCTATGTGGTCATAGTTGGCACGAAGCTGTTCTTCATTTGCTAAAAGCTCCTCATGCATTGAGGCCAGATCCTCATAGTTGGTTTTGATTATATGTAGCATTTTATTAAAATTCTTCGATAATTCTCCCAGTTCATTCTTGCTCCTAATGTTAGTTTGAACCGTTAAATCCCCATTGGATGCAGTCCGCATGGCATCCCGGAGAGCAATAATTGGTTTGGAGAATTTTTTCGCAAGGGTATTGGCAAATATGGCAATAATAATGATAAGTACTGCGCAGATAACAAATAATAAGGATAACATGATGGTAGTAATTGAGCGTAGCTCGGATATATTTTGTTTGACCAGTAGTACCCAGCCTGGTTCCGTAATCATACTATAACCATAAACTTCGGTTGATTTATTATAGTAATATTCAAAGGTACCACTTTCTTTTAAAAAGCCCTTATTATAATTATCTACTAAGCTTGATAATTTTTCAGAATTAATATTTGTTCCTATGAGAGCAGGGTCGTGATGATAAAGAATGGTTCCATCCTTATCTAGAAGAATACCTTGTCCGGTAATTCCTAAGGAAATGTTGTCTAAGAGTTCTTTGAAGTAGCAAAGGTCAATGGTACTTAGGATATAACCAATGATTTTATCGGAACCCATGGAATTATCAATAATTGGGCTTCCAAAAACTATTGTATATCGATCCTTTCCATCGAAATTCATCTGTGAAATGCCACCTACGGCTACGGATAGAGATTTTGTCGCAGAGATATAGGTAAGAGTTAAATTAGCTTGGCTATCTGTACCGATGGCAGAAGAATCTGAGCTGGAGATAATGGTTCCATCTAAATTAACGATAGACATTTGGATACAGTCTTTGTTGGAATTTTTTCTAGATTTTAATAGATCATTTACGTATGTAGAGCTTCTTCTGTCTTGCTCTTGATGGCGAAGTATGTTTATAATGGGTTCTTGCAAAGAAAGGATGGATATTTCTGTTTTTTGTCTCTCAATCATAGCCTCTAGTCCACTTCGATTGGTTTCAGCCATTCTTTTCAGATCCGAAGACTGAGCTGAAATTAATCGGTTGGTAAGTAAGCCATAGGCAATCACAGAGACTAATACCACTGGAATAATGGAAGATATGATTAATAATATACGTAAAGACTTCTTGATTGACATATCCACGACCTCCGGAGAAAAAATACTCCCAAATTATAGTAATTCACCTATTATTTTACCAATTTCATCAAAATATTTCAATCACTAATCTTGACAGGTCCGTGAGAAACATTGATTTTATTGAATTATATGTTGAAAATATAAGGTTTTACAGGTATACTTGTAATGGTAAAAATCAGTAGTATACGAGCAGAAAGTAGGCTAAATGTAATGTACAAAATAATTGAACAGGATGGGCGTGCCAAAAGCGCGGAGTTTCAAACGGTACATGGTACAATTCAGACGCCAGTTTTTATGAATGTTGGTACTGTGGCAGCCATTAAGGGTGCTGTTTCTACAATAGATTTACATGGAATTAAAACCCAGGTACAGTTATCCAATACCTATCATCTCCATGTTAGACCTGGAGATAAAGTCATAAAGCAATTGGGTGGTCTGCATAAATTCATGGTATGGGACAAACCCATTTTAACGGATTCTGGTGGCTTTCAGGTATTTTCCCTATCCAGCCTTAGAAAGATCAAGGAGGAAGGCGTATATTTCAATTCCCATATTGATGGAAAGAAAATATTTATGGGCCCTGAGGAGAGCATGCAGATACAATCCAATCTTGGATCCACCATTGCAATGGCTTTTGATGAATGTCCACCTCATCCTGCCACGAGAGAATATATGCAGGATTCCGTAGATCGTACCACCCGTTGGTTACAGCGTTGCAAGGCAGAAATGAAAAGATTAAATAGTCTTGAGGATACCATTAATAGGCAACAGATGTTATTTGGAATCAATCAGGGGGGAACCTTTGAAGATATCCGTATTGAGCATGCTAAAAGAATAACGGATATGGATTTGGACGGTTATGCTCTTGGAGGACTTGCAGTAGGAGAAAGTCACGAGGAAATGTATCGGATTCTGGATGAGACGGTACCACATCTTCCATTCAATAAGCCGGTTTATCTCATGGGAGTAGGAACCCCTGCCAATATTTTAGAAGCAGTGGATCGTGGTGTGGATTTCTTCGATTGTGTNTATCCTTCTAGAAATGGTAGACATGGCCATGCTTATACCAATCAGGGTAAGATGAATCTTNTGAATGCAAAATATGAGCTGGATGATAGACCGATTGAAGAAGGTTGTATGTGTCCAGCATGTCGAACTTATAGCCGNGCATATATCAGGCATTTATTGAAAGCAAAGGAAATGTTGGGTATGAGGCTTCTTGTACTCCACAACCTATATTTCTATAACCATATGATGGAGGAAATNAGGGAAGCAATTCGTAATAAACGTTATAAGGAATATAAAAAACAAAANTTAGAAGGTTTTTCTAGTAGCAAGGACTAGGTGCAATAAGAGGCAATAATTATTTAAAAATTTAAATTTTTTACTTCAGGAGGTAATTTATGAATCAATTTATGCTATTAGCAGAAGCAACTGCAACAGAGGAAGCAGCAGCCGGTGGATACCCCCCATTTATGTTAATACTGCAAATAGGTGTGTTCGGTCTTTTAATTTATTTTATGCTTATTCGTCCACAGAAGAAGCAGCAGAAACAGATGCAGGCTATGCTTTCTACCCTAGAAATTGGTGATAGTGTTTTAACTACCAGTGGTTTTTATGGTGTAGTAATTGATGTTATGGATGAAATTGTTATCGTTGAATTCGGAAACAATAAGAATTGTAGAATTCCTATGAAGAAGTCCGCTATTGTGGAGTTAGAGAAGGCGGATGGGGAGAAGAATGCGTAATAAATAAGATGGTGGTGGCGGGGGACAGACCCCTATCTAGAGGCCATGTTTTTCGCTA
>JGI24709J26583_10002362_pt1 | contig 15614 bp, 18 predicted proteins | sample BioPla2DNA1_FD_26583 | JGI IMG/M metagenome (IMG submission 26583) | reverse complement strand
GCCGGCTTCCCCCGGCCCCCTCCCCAGGCGATATCCCCCTCGGTCCAGTGTATGGGATGACGCCAGCGAAAAGTAAGATCAGGGCCGGCGCCGGATCAGCGAAAACCCCTCCCCGGCCTCCCGCCGAAAAACTCACGCCGCCGGCACCCGGCTCTCCGCGACTGCCTCCCGCACCTCGACCGCTATATTGACCAGTCGCAGCCAGGTGTTGAGGGCCGCCCGGAGAGCCGGTATGTCGCTTGCGGTCACCTCAAGGACGAGCGTATCGTCGCCTGCGAGCCTCACACAGACCGATGACCTCTCCCCGACGTCGCCGGCCTCCTGACAGATGGAGTGGTAGAGGGCGCGGGCGTCGTCGGTGATGAACCGGAACGTCGCGGTATGGGTCAGGGGACCACCTCGAGGGTGTAGCGCCTCCGCTGCCTCCCATCAAAGACGATCTGGTGCCGGCCGGGGAGGTCTTTATCGATGAATATGGGTTCTATGTAGTCCCTGAGGGCCTCGCAGGCTGAGCCTTCCGATACGAAAACCCCACGAGCGATCGCTCCCGCACGCTCTTCGACACGAAACGATCTGATGGTGATATCCACGGGATCTCTATCGCCGGAGAAGATCTGGATAGAAAAATAGGAGCCGGCCTTTGCGACGATCACGAGCGGCTGGTCCGGGGCGAGGAGATCGTGCATGCCCGCCTTTCCACGGGTGACGTACTCTCCGCCGATCGCAAACGCCAGGTCCCGCGCGAGGGTTCGCACCTCGGGGAGGGGTTTGCGTGACGTCGTGACGACCGTCATCGGGCCTTCAGGTCTTTTATTCCGGCTCCACGTTCCTTAAAAAGGATGCGGTGTCCACAGTAGGGACAGCGTATGTTGATATCGATCTCCACTTTCTGTTTACAACGGGCACACTTGTAGGCAGCCACGACCGGTTAGACCTCCTTCTGCAGCGAGCGCTCGATGCTCCTTGAAGCGATGCGCATCGCCGGGGTCTCCGGGACGTAGACGCCGCCTGCAAACTTAAACCCGCACTTGCGGCATGTCCATATGCCGGTCCCCTCGCGCCTGACCGCGGTCTGATCACAACGGGGGCAGGCATGACGCGCACGAGAGACCTTCTCTATCTGGTTCACTCTCTTCCGAAGAAACCTGCCGTATTTCGGGCCGAAGCGCCCGGCACTTCCAACTACCCTGCCCTTAGCAGTCTGTTTGCGCCTTGCCATTTCGCGTACCTCTTGTCTGTCCTCTAGTATTTGTATTTAATCGCTTATTATAATTACTCACGACTTGCGCTCAAGAATCCGGGTCTCTGCGTTTCCCCGGGATACTTTGTTCACCAGGTCGTAGAATTCTTCCTGGATGCCCGCCGGTATCCTGACTACGGCGATCCAGGATCCATCTGACTGCCACTCGTTCTGCTCGATCGTCACCGCCGCCTGGATCTCCCCGTATGCGCGGGGAGCGTAATCAGCCGGGATCTTCACGGCGATGCGGATCTCCTCGAACCGGATGGGTAGGAGGGGCCGGAGCGCTTTGACCGTCTCTTTGACCTGTTCCTCGACCGATTTGAAGGGATCGATATTCACCCTCGCCTCTTCCATGGCAAGCTCGATCCTCTGCGGGGGATGGGGGAAACCCGTCTGGGGGTTGATGGCGTTTCGCGATATGAACGTTATGACCTGGTTGCGCTTCTCTGCTATGCGCTGCCGGCGCTGCTCGGCGGTGAGCTGGATCTCGCCTCTCCGGATGATCCGGAGCGCCGCCGGTTCGAAATCGGTCGTCTGAAAGACCTTCATGAGGGCTTCGTCGGGCGCGCGTTCACCGTGTGCGGCGTTTGAGAAGACGAAATCGGCCGCGACTATATCCTCGATATCGATCTCCTCCCCCTGCCGGATCCGTGCGGCCCCGTCAGGGTCGACAAGCACCTCAAACCGCTCTCCGTGACTCTCAAGCCGCGCTACAACTGCCTGGTCCAGGGGTATCATGATTGATATCACTCACTCTTCTTCAAACTGGTCGATGTAGACCTTTACCTCATCTTTCTCCAGTTTCCGGAACTCTCCCTCAACGATCGGGACGACGGCGATCTCGATGGCGCCTACGTCGAGCTTGCCCTCGGTGGCCGCATGGAGGGCCTTGATGCCGAGCTGGATTGCGCCGGTGAAGTCCACATCCTCCTGGTACTCATCCTCAAAGACCTTCCTGACAGCCGGCTGGCCCGTGCCGATCCCGGTCGCCTTGTACTCAAGCAGTGTCCCGCTCGGGTCCGTCTCAAACAGGCGTGCCTCGCCGTCACTGACCCCGGCGATCAGGAGAGCGGTCCCGTACGGGCGTGCGCCGCCGAACTGGGTGTAGGTCTGCATGTGATCGCAGAGTTTCTTTGCGAGAACCTCGACGTTTATCGACTCGTTGTAGGAGACCCGGTTGATCTGTGACTCGACCCGGGCCCGGTCCACGAGAGCCCGTGCATCCCCGACAAGGCCGGAGGATGCCACGCCAATATGTGTGTCGATCTTGAAGATCTTCTCGACCGAGGCCGACTCAAGGAGCCGGGATGTCACGCGCTTATCGACGATCAGCACGACACCCTCGCGACACTTGAGGCCGACGGCCGTTGTGCCTCTCTTCACCGCTTCTCGCGCATACTCAACCTGGTAGAGCCTGCCATCCGGGCTGAATACAGTGATCGCCCGGTCATAACCCATCTGATATTGTGGTTGCATTACCGTTCCTCCAAATCTTCTCTTGTGAAAAACAATGACTTCTGATGCATAGTACCTTTTTTGATCAAATCAACCTTTTGACGGGGATAGCGGTATGTCGTAAAAGAGTCTTCCCCGATCACCACTTCCCCGGTCTCCTCGAGAGGCCGGGCCGGCCGGATCCGGCGCTTCAGCGCGCGGATGGTCCCCGATGTGGCAACCGTCCGGAGTGCGACCCGCTCGTCCGCTATCGCGGTGACCGTCGCAAGTGCGGTGGCGATATCCCCCTCCGTCCCCCGCCGGCACCTGACTATGGCGTGCCCCTCATCACAGAAGACCACAGCGGGTTGCGCAAGCCCGGTGGCGACATCGCCCCAGAGGGATGTCGCGGCCTCGATGACCGCGAGGTAGAGGTCTTTTCGGTCCGGCATGAATCCATAGGGGAGGATCCGCACCAGGATGTAGCGGCGCTTCTCTCGCATCGCGGGGGGTCGCGGTTTCACTCGCTCACCACCCGCACCGGCCGGTAGGGTTCGATGAGTCGCCCGATGGACGAGAGGGCGCATGTCACCTCATCCTCCGTCATGCCGAAGAGTCCACAGAGACCGTGGATCTCGCGGACCGATCGCTGCTCGAGGATCGAGCGTGCGCCCGACGATATCGTCAGCGGAAAGTCGTAGCGCCGGTGCAGTCCCAGGATATCCGCGTAGCGTTGCAGCGCAGTCTGGCGCCTCCTCCCCCGGAACCCGATGATCGGGTAGAGCGATATATCCACCGCTGTTCCCCGGTCCGCCGCCGTCCGGGCCGCGACATGGTCGAAGGCACCCCTCCGGGCGGCGTGAATGTTCCTGATGACGTGGACCTCCTCCACAGCGGCGGCGGCCCGGTTGAAGGCGGTATCGCCAGCGTTGACAAAGACCACATCGGCAGCCCGGACGGCGGGTTTTCGCACCTGCCGGATGGCCTCCTTCTGGGAAGAGGCGCTGATAACGACGCCGCGGAGGATCCGGAGGTCACGTGGCTCTCCATCACCCTCTCCGATGACGACGATACTATCAAATCCGAGTTCTCTCGCCTCGAGCGCCATCCGGGCCAGCGTCGAGTCACCGGCGGGATAGGGGCATACACAGGCGTCGGTGGCCTTCATCGGGGAATCCATGAAAAAAGGGGTGGTTATTTACCGCGGTTCGCATGGGAACGGATGCTCGGACGGGTCTTCTCGGTTCCGCGTCCGCGCGTCCGCATGCCGCGCCCCTTCATGCCGGCAGAGGTCTTGCCGCGCTCTGCCCGGCCACGGTGGGCGGAGTCGGCCAGCCACGCGAGGTTTTTGTCGCTCAGGACCGAGGGGTGGTGGGGATCGACAAGTATGACCTCATACCACCGGTAACGTCCATCCTCGCCGACCCAGTAGGAGTTCAGGGCCTCCATGTTCGGGAATTTGCGGGATGCCCGCTCCTCGGCGATCCGCTGCAGGCTCTTCGCCGGGGTCGCCCGGCGCATGCCCATGCGTGCGGTCCTGCGCCCGCGGACGTACCGGGGTTTCCTCCGGCCGCCACGGCGAACTCTCACGCGAGCGACGATGACTCCCTGTTTTGCTTTGTATCCGAGTGAGCGTGCCCGGTCGATCCGGGTGGGGCGCTCGATGCGCACAACACTCCCTTCGCGCCGCCATACCTGGAGACGCTCCCAGAGGAGGTCTTTTACCCCGGAGCGGTCGGGCCGCTTCCATGCCTCACGAACGTGGGCATACATCGATTTTGCCATTTTTCAAATCACCTCAGGTTCAGCGTTTCCGCCACATTCCTTCCCGGGACGTATCCCGTGATTCTTAACAGGTCGACCGGAGGATAAATAAAGGATTCCTTCCTGCTCAACTGCTTCCTTTTCGTTTCTCGATGACGCGGATATCGTCGATCCTGGTGACCGGGTACTGGCCGTCCTCATCCTTCTCCGCTGACTTGACCATATCCCAGACGGTGAGGAGGGCGACCGAGACGCCGGTGAGAGCCTCCATCTCGACGCCTGTCCTCCCGTAGGACTTCACCCGGGCGATCGCCTCGATGTAAGTCTCTTCCTGTACGAAATCGATCGTGATCGCCCCGAGCGGTATGGGGTGGCACATGGGTATGATGCGCGGTGTGTCCTTCACCGCGAGGGTTGCGGCGACCCGCGCCGTCGAGAGCACGTTCCCCTTGACAGCCGTTCCCTCCCGTATGGCCCGGAGCGTCTCGTCCCGGAGGTATATCCTGCCGCTCGCGATCGCCTCCCGGGGGACCTCGGCCTTTGCCGTGATATCCACCATATGCGCCTGGTCGTTCTCGATGTGGGTGAAGACGGGGTCTTTACCCGGATTTCCGGATTCGCTCATACCTGAGATCTTCACCTTTGGGGGATAAAAGAGAGAGTATTCGGGCCGGCTACTCATGGCCGAAGAGTTCGCGCGGTATGTACTCGAGCATGTCGGTCGCGAGCATGCCATACCCACGCCCCTCCGCGGCGCGCATGCCGGCCCGGCCGTTTACGTACGCGGCGATGCAGGCGGCATCAAACGCCGGCAGGTGGCAGAGGAGCGCCCCGGCGATGCCCGCGAGGAGGTCGCCCGTCCCCCCGACGGTCATGGCGGGGGTCCCTGTCCTGTTGAACCTGACCCGATCGCCGTCGGATATGACGTCGACCGGGCCTTTGAGGAGGATCGTTCCCCTCGCGGCGGCCTTCACGCTCCGTGCGCGTGCTACCAGATCGGTCGGTGGTTGTATACCGGTCATCCGGGCAAACTCGGCCGCGTGCGGTGTGTATATCGTCTCCCTCGCCACTGGCAGGGGTCGGGCGAGGGAGTCGGCATCAAAGACCGCCTTCTCCGCCGCCTCAGCGACAGCGACCACGACGTCGTGGCTCCGGGTCCCGAGTCCCATGCCGCAGACGACGGTATCTGCCCGGTCGACGAGCGCGAGTATCGCCTCTAGGTGGTCCTCCGTGATCCGGTCTCCCTCCAGGCGCTCGTAGATCAGGTCGGGCATGGGTATGTACGCGGGGGATGCTACCCGGACGATATCAGCGCCGGCGCGGAGCGCTCCGAGGGCTGCGATATAGGGCGCCCCCTGGTAGGGCCCCCCGCCGATGACGAGAACCTCGCCGCCGGCGCCCTTGTGCGCCCCGGGCGCTCTCCCGGGGAGGAAGAGAAGGTCGCCGGGGCCGGTGCAGACCTCCGCCTCGATCGGGATGCCGATATCGATGACGTCCGCCCCCTCCACCTTCGGCCGGTGGAACGAGACGATCCGTGCGGCCCGTATACCCGGCGTGGGTACATCGACGGCGACGACCGGCGCGGGGCTCTCGTTTGCCCGGGCGACGAGGGTCGCGAGCGGTTCGCGCAGGGCGCCGGAAGCCCCTGTCCCGAGCAGTGCATCGACGATGAGATCAGCCTCATCGAAGATCCTCTGGAGGGGATCTATATCTGCCGGGCACCTCACCGGGTGGAGAACTGCCGGGCAGGAGCGGAGGAGCGATGCCCGGGCGGCGGCCTCCGGCGGGTAGACGACGTCGACCGCGTCGAGATCCTGGAGGTAGCGGGCCGCCACCATACCATCGCCGCCGTTATTCCCCTTCCCGCAGAGTATGAGGACGCGGGAGGGGTCGTACCCCCGGATGACGTCCGCAAGCCCCCGGCCGGCGCTCTCCATCAGAAGGTTCATCGGGAGCCCGAGCGCTACAGCATTCCCATCGACCGCCCGCATCCGGCCTGCGCTGATGACGCCGGCCTCGAGGAACTCCCGCATCAGTGCCATCGATATACTGCTCATCTCAGACATCTTCTGCTGGTGCTATGGCGTTTATCGGTTAATATCTTTTGAATGGATCCCCCTCCAATGGTTTATTGGTACTCGCAGCGCACTACTATGGAGATGGGTTTCAACCGCGATCTACGACGGGCAGCGGACCGGATCACTGATGCCGGCACGGTGACGATCATATCCCACATCGACGCCGATGGTATCAGCACCGAGGCGATCCTTGCGCAGGCGATAGCCCGTGAGGAGATACCGGTCGAATCCATATTCGTCCGCCAGCTCGAGCCGATGGCGATGCGCCACGTCCCCCGCGACGACTCTCTAAAGATATTCGCCGACCTCGGGGCAGGCCAGCAGAACCTCATCGAGGAGCACGGCCTCTCTGCGGATGAGGTCCTGATCATCGACCACCACGTGAGCCAGCCCTGCGGCACGGACTACCAGCAGGTCAACTGCCTCGACTACGGCATAACCCGGATGAGCGCGGCCGGTGTCGCCTACCTGGTCGCAAAGATGATCGACCCGACCAGCATCGACCTCGCCAAACTCGCCGTCATCGGGAACGTCGGCGACATGATGGCCAGGGAGCACTGCGGGCTGGTCGGGCCGGCGCGGGAGATCGTCCAGGACGGTGTCGAGTACGGGAATGTCATCGTCCGGGAGAGGGACTTGAACTGCTACGGGGTGTCCACCCGGCCCCTCCATATATGCCTCGGCTACAACGACGACCCCTACATCGACGGGATATCAAACAGCCCGAATGCGGCGCTCCAGTTCCTCGAGAGGCTCGATGTCGAACTGAAGAACCCGCAGGGCGGCTGGCTCGTCTGGGAGGAGGTCACGTTCGATGATAAGCGGACGATCATAAGCGCGCTTACCCAGCAACTCATCGCCCACGGGCGGGAGGTTGACCGTCTCCTCAGCGAGACCTACATCTTCCCCGACGAGCCGGAGCGGACGCCGCTCAGGAACGCATCGGAGTACGCGACCCTGCTCAACGCATGCGGCCGGTGGGCAAAACCAAAGGTGGGGGCCCGGATCTGTCGCGGGGAGAGAGGCGAGGCCTACCGGGAGGCGGGGTTCATGCTCGCCCACCACCGCTCGGTCATCCGCGACCTGCTCACGTACATTCTTGATACCGGGGTGGCTGAGCTCTCCCACATGCAGTATATCAACACCGCCGATCGGTTCCCGGATACCATCGTCGGGATCGGTGCCGGCATGGCGCTCTCGAAGCTCGACTGGCGGAAACCGATCATGGTGCTCGCGGCGCTCGTGGATGAGCCGGACGTCACCAAGATCTCGATGCGGACCAACCAGTGGGCGGTCGCCCGGGGTGTCGACCTCCAGGAGGCTCTCGCTCTGGCGTCGGCGGAGGTGGGTGGTGCCGGCGGCGGGCATAAGATAGCGGCGGGGGCGTTCATCCCCCGGGGTAGAGAAGAGGAGTTTGTTGATAGTGTCAACCGGATACTCGAGAGACAGTTTGCTACAGCGGGTCAGGACGATAGCTGACTTCCAGTTCGGCACCGGAGCGGGGGAGGCGCTCTTCCCCGGTGAGTGCACGTTCCAGCTCTCATCGACGGGGCGGATCCGCCAGGTGAAGCTCGATGGGGAGAGGATTGCTACGGTCAGGGCGCAGGACGGGCGCCTGACCCTCGGGATCGCCGGGGCGGCGCGCCTCGCTCCTGTTCTCGCCCCACCGGCGTACCGGGTTGTGGTGCAGGAGGATGTGGCAGAGTTTGTCGCGGATGGCAAGAACGCGATGGCGAAGCACGTCGTCGCCGCCGATGCCGGTATACGCGCCGGAGATGAGGTGCTGGTGGTGACCGGCGATGATATGCTCATCGCCACGGGTGCGGCCCTGCTCTCCGGCCACGAGATGCTGGCATTTAATTACGGTGTAGCGGTAAAAGTACGGCAAGGGAGGGGAACTGAATGTTTCCAGGAAAGATAAACCCGAGAAAGATGAAACAGATGATGAAACAGATGGGCATGGAGATGGCGGAGATCGAGGGCGTGGAGAAGGTGGTGATATACACATCTGCGGGGAACTACGTCTTTGATGAGGCCCAGGTCGTCGCGACGACGATGCAGGGGGTCACCACCTACCAGATCACCGGTGAGGGGCGGTTTGAGGAGGCGGTCCCGGAGATTCCGGACGACGACGTCGTCCTCGTCTCATCCCAGGCCGGCGTCTCCGAGGAGGTTGCCCGCGATATGCTCATCGAGACTCGTGGCGATATCGCCGAAGCGATCATGAAGCTTGCGGAAGAATGATCGAGGACGGCGAAGATATCCTGCTCGTCGGCAGGAAGCGCGAGTACTTCGTGAAGGCGGGCGAGGGCCGGTTCTCGACTGACCAGGGGATGATCGACCTCGGGGAGGTCGTCGGTATGCGCCCGGGGGACGAGGTCCGGACGCACCTCGATACCCCGTTTGTCGTTCTCCGCCCCCGGCCGACCGACTTTTTTGTCCACGCGAAACGGAGCGGCGCCCCGATGCTCCCGAAGGATATCGGTATCGTGATCGCCTACACGGGAATGAACCGTAATGATCACGTTCTCGATGCCGGGACCGGGAGCGGCGTTGCCGCGATATACTTCGGGAATATCGTCCGGGCTGTGAAGACCTATGAGGTGCGGCCGGAGTTTGCGCGACTCGCCGAGAAGAACGTCAGGACTGCCCGCCTCGATAACGTCGAGGTGGTCGCGGCGGATATGCTGGAGGCGACCGGCGAGTTCGATGTCGTCCACCTGGATCTTGCGATCACGCCGGCGCACGTGGAGCATGCGTTCTCGCTCCTCGTGCCCGGCGGGTACCTCGCGTGTTACACGCCGTTTCTTGAGCACACGTTCGTCGCGCTCGATGCTGCGGGGCCGCTCTTCCGCGACGTCCACTGCTATGAGTGCATGGAGCGGGAGCTGACGCGCTCCGGTCGGGGAACCCGGCCGTCGACCAGGGTCGCCCACAGCGGGTATATCACGATCGCACGAAAATAGGTTATTCGCGGAGGGGGCGTTCCCACCCCGTGTAGCCGCAGTAGATGCAGCATTCACCGTTGCAGTGCCGGCACTTCCGTGAGGGTTGTAAGACCATCACGGTTCCTGTTTTGTTGCAATACACGCACCCGGCCCCCTCGCAGTGGCAGCAGACCTCGGGGGCATACTGTTCTTTCTCTTCAGACACGAGTCTCTTCTCCCAAGTAGTGTCTGTTAACTGCTTTATGTTAAAGCCGTTGGTATGTGGATCTCGCCTGAGGGGTTGGTCCAGGATCCCGGCGGGGTGCCGGTTGGCAAAGAAGAAGTGGTTGTATCGCGGTGCTGCCGCCGGATTCTTCCTGCGGCAGGATTGCGATTCATTCCGGGCTGCGGTAGAGTGAGGTAGTGTTTCGGGGGAGTTCTCCACACGGGGGGACGCCCCGGCCGGGGTTACGCGCCGATGTACTCCTCCGGAACCTGGATCTTCACGTGGTAGGCGTCGATGCACAGGGCGTTGATGATGAAGTAGTAGTCGTGGTTCCCCTCGTAGAAGGTCTTTGTCCACTGTTCTTTTTTCATCTCCGGCTTATCCTTCATCCCCCGGAAGTCGGGGGCGTTCAGGGTGATGATATGGACGAACCGATTCGGGTCTGCGGCGTCCATGACCTGGCAGTTGAAGCGCGTGATCTCGTAGTTCCTGGTCGTTATGTCAGAGTAGTCGAGCCGCCAGAGGGGGGATGGGACCCGTATGATGCCGGTGGCCCCCGAGCCCCGGCCGTCGATCGTCGCGAAGGTCACCCATTTCGTGGGACCGGGCGCGGCCGGGGGCCTGGGGGTGGTCACATCGGGGCGGCTCTCCTCCGGCGGGATGTGGTATGTCGCGGGATCGACGAACCCGATCTTCTGGGGCCTGCCGTCCCAGGTCGGCACCGGTGTGGGGGTCGGTGGCGGCGTGGGTATCGTCGGCGGTGCCGTGGGGAGGGGGCTGTATGTCCAGGTCGGCACGACCGGGCCGGGCGTCGGATCCCCGCCCCTCCGGGGGATCGCGAGCTCCCCGGTCATCGCCGGTTTTACGATCAGGGCGATCAGGAGGACGATCCCGATTGCCAGGACGACGTATATGAAATCCTTCTTCTCTGCCATGCCTCTACCTCTTCATGAGCCGGGGATGTGCGGCATACCGTCCCCCCCGGAGCGGGGGATGTTGAAAGGATATTTCCGCGCTTTGAAATATTTATTCCACAAACGGGCGACTTACCGCACAGTATTTCTTATATGAGTATCATTGCACTTTCTGTTAGAAATACCTGCCTATCCTTGATCTATGGCTCAAATGGGTGGATTGCAAATACCTGTTCCCCTGATAGATGGTTGTCAAATCGCGGCCATATCGAAAAACTTTTTATATTAGATTGGGCATATGTTCACATGTAACCGTATCAGCCGGATAAGTGGCATTTGGATCCGGTAACAGGAGGAAACGTTTCATGAGAAAATTGGTGAAAAATGAAGATGCATTCACCGGACTTGAGGCGGCGATTGTTCTTATCGCGTTCATCGTCGTGGCTGCGGTCTTCTCGTACGTGATGCTCGGTGCCGGGTTCTTCGCGACCGGCGAGGCACAGAGGACCGTGCACACCGGCGTGGGACAGGCAACATCGAACCTTGAGGTCGCGGGGCCGGCGATTGTGAAGGCAGGCATGTCGGGGTCTGCTGCAATAGTGGAAGAGATCGCCTTCTTCCTGCAGCTCGCTGCCGGGGGGGCGCCGGTGGATATGGAGAAGGTGACCTTCACTGTGTCGACGGCTAGCGAGATGAAGATCTACGAGTATGGTAGTGTGACCGATAATTGGTATGTAAATGGTGTTGAGGACACCAGTTTGAATGACATGCTCGACAAGTTCGAATCGGTGAAGATCACTATCAATAGTGGTTTACCCAGTATCGGACCGAACGCCCGGTTCACCGTTGAGGTCAAGCCTGACATCGGTGCGGCGCTCCCGATCAACCGGATAGCACCGGCTGACTTACAGGCGGATCATTACTACGAGGTCTACTGAGGTGAATGAACATGATGAAACTACTTAAGAATGAAGATGCATTCACCGGTCTTGAGGCGGCGATCGTGCTCATCGCTTTCATCGTCGTTGCTGCAGTCTTCTCGTACGTGATGCTCGGTGCCGGGTTCTTCGCGACTGGCGAGGCGCAGAAGGTTGTCCACGCCGGGTCACAACAGGCCAGTTCCAGCCTTGAGATCATCGGTAATGTATACGGGTATGCTGAATCAGCTACAAAACTTGATTACATCGTCTTCACTGTAGGAAACACTGCAGGGGGCACACCGATCGACATCAGTCAGATGCTGGTGACGTATGTTTGTGAGAAAAAGTCTGATGTTATCGGATTTAAATCGGGAGCCGCACAGTATAAGGATGCTGATGGATTTGATCCTAAATCAGTGGGTTCTCATCTCAGTGCCGGAGAGTGGACCGTCATCAAGACCTACAACAATGTAGGGGAGGGGGACAAACTCCTTGAATCAGGGGAACAGTTTGTCCTGGCGATCGTGCTCCCCAGTGATGCTAGACCAGGAAATAACATCCCGTTCTCCATCAACCTCCAGCCTGCGGTCGGTGCAGTTTATCCGATCAAGAAGACCGTACCGGCAAACCTGGACAAAGTGAACATACTTTACTAACCCTTTTTTCCAGTGCCGAATATCTTCTATTCGTAGCTCAGCCCTGACTCAATGAATAGCAGCGTAGCGTTCACAATTTCCCCGGGGGTGCACAGGGCTCAGGTGATAGAGGATACGCACGTATGCGCGAAGCCCGGCCTGAATCATTATGGTGCGCTATCCTGCGAGTCGTTACACACCCGGCGCCGGGTTTCTCTGTCTGACTCCGATCGCGCTTGCAGTCCCGCCCCCGGGCGCCACCACCCGGAAAATTGATTTTCAGACCCCTTCCAGCCCGCTGACCCCGATCCAGTTCTGGTAGATCATCTCCACAACCGGGATCCAGAGGGGGTAGCCGTTGAACTTCGCCACCGAGTACAAAAACAGCATCATCATCTGCCACGCAAACGGGGCGGCGATGAGGAGGACCAGCGCCCCCGTGACCCAGGCCTTCGGCACACCGGACCGCCATCTCGCGACCATAAGAACGAGAACCACCGCGAGCACCACGAACGTGACCCTGGTAAAGAACAGTGTGTAGCCGGCGTACTTCCCACCATAGGGCTGGAAGAGCATCAGGGCGAGGAGGAGTGCCGGCGTCAGCACCGCGATTGCACCTATCTGCGAGAGCGCCATCCGCTTTGAGCCGGCATCCCGAAGACGCCATATGCTATACACCCCGAGCAACCCTACCGGCAGATAGAGGGGCGAGAGATACCGGATGTCGGGGATGATGCCACTGCTCGTATTCAGTCCCGGGAGGCTCCGGATGTAGGCGACCCAGACGGCGCAGACCATGACGGCGAGGAAGACCACCACCGCGAGGTGCGGGGTCTGCTCACCCCTCCGGTGGTCCAGGTAGATGATCGGGATTATGAGGAGCGCAAGGACGATCAGCGGCGAGACAGCGACGAGGCTCATATTCCCCGACTCTGGCGCAAAGAGGACGCCGAACATATCGCCGGGGAAGGTCGACCACGAGGGGCTGAAGTGCCTCGTAGCCATCGATATGAACCCCTCAACCCCTCCCGAAGGCGCCTGGACCGCCTGCGCAATACCCTCGATCGTCTCGGCCGAACCGATGAACTCACCGGCGACTCCCTCACGCCAGATCCTGCTCTGGTAGACGTAGAACGGTGGCACGATCGGGTTTCCTGTCACGATGATGCTGTTGATGAAGAGCGGCACTGCCCCGATGAGCATCGCAAGGGGTGTGATGAGTATCTTTGCCATATCCCGCGCCGGCCGACGCAGGAGGCCCCGGGAGGCCTGGTAGCCGATGAAGTAGAGCGTGGCGAATATAAAGACCACAAGCCCGACCTCCGGCCGCGCCCACGCGAGCAATCCGGTGAATGCAAACCCGAGGGCGGCGTCCCGGAGCCCTCCAGACCTGATATAACGTACCAGAAAGAGGATGACCGCTGCCATCATCGCCGCCACGAGCATGTGGTCCTTCGCGTTTGAGGCCCAGAAGATGTAGGATGAACAGGATATGCACGCGATCGTCCCGAATATCGAGAACCAGGTATCCTCAAAGATCGTCCGGCAGGTGAGGTAGGCCATCACCGCAAACGCGGCAAAGAGGATGTGGCCGGTGAAGACCAGCGCCGCAACCTCTACGGGCGCGTCGGGCGCGGTGAACGGCCAGGGCTGGTAGAAGAGGATGTTTGCAAGGAATGCAAGGAACGAGGCCCCGATAACGAGCCACGTCCACCGGATCCCCCGCCACCGGGCGTACTCCGGGCGGTAGGCATCGACCAGCACCGCCATCGCGACCGGGAGCATCGACCAGAGGAGAACGATTGCAAGCCGGAACTGGTCCCCGAAGAGGCCGAAGAGTTTGAGCGCCGGGAGCGAGAGGACGGGGAACATCATCGTGTAGCCGAGGAGGTTTTTGTGGGACTGCATGTAGGGCCCCGGCGTCCCGTTCACAAACGTACCGTACTTCCCCTCGTTCACGACGAACTGGTGTCCCTCGCTGAGCTGGTGGAGCTGGTTTGTCGTGATCCACTCATCGTTCAGGAAGATCGCCGGGTTTGAGAAGGTTATGATGAAGAAGAGCGCAAAGAGGAAGATGAGCACCGGGATGATGTTCCTCTCCATCCAGCCGGATACCGATCCCTGCTCCGGCCGGCCGGGCCCGGGCTTTGTTGGTGTTCCACGTCGTCGCGAACTCATAGACCTCGCCTGGTATATAGATAGGTAGGGTTCAGGCTCTCGAGTGTTATACCTTTTCAAAAGGTTCTGATGTAGATTCGTATCTGTTTCCCGGGATCGGGAGATCGGGGTGGCGGTAGTCCATGCCCATGTCTTTTGAGCCCATCAAACCAGCCATTTAAAGCATAATCATTTCTTTTTTTCCGTTCATTCGGCAGTTCTCTAAGAACACCATATCTCTCTCCCTCACCCCCACCTCGTGAGCCAGGTATCAGTGAGTTTTATCTTCATGTCCGTATTGTGTCATGGCTTCCATAATCAAGCCCCTATATGGCAGTGTTCTCCCGAGCGCGATGGTGCAAAGAACACTTCTTTCGCTCTTCCTGGCCTCGCCTGTTCTGGAGGCTATCGCTGAAACCATTGAGCGTGAGTACTACGATCAAGAGACTCCACGACAGCACTATCCCGCTCTGTTGATGCTCAAACTCCTGGTTATCAAGTGTTTTCGCAAACTCTCCTTTGCTCGTACCATTCAGACCCTAACCGAGGAAGATTGCGCTAATCTCGGCATATCTCTAGACGATCCCCTGCCGCACCCAGCAACGCTTCACCACTTCGTGAAATATCGTCTTGGTGTGGATGGTCTGAAACATATCATGATACTGATCGGTACCGCACTCGTACAGGTATGCGATACTGAGTGGATTGCTATCATTGATTCGACCCCACTGGAAGCATCGCGCTATAACCGGTATGCTCCGTACAACCCTCACTACCGGATTCGGATGGATAAAGCGCATATCTTCCATCTGGGCAGGTATCCTCTGGCGATGGTGTATTCTTCAGGGACTGATGCTGATGTTACACATCTTCTGGCACTCCTCGAAACGGTTGTGCTCATGAACCCAGATCTTTACGGTGTACAGCTCGACTCTGCGTATGATTCCTTCGAGGCACATGCTCTGATCTGGTATTATCTGAATGCCTGGCCGTGTATCGCTTTCCGAGAAGGAGCGGTCGTACAGAAAGATGGGGAGGAGGACCGGATTCACCATTGGGTGAACAAACTCTGGAAAGCAGGAGGAGACGTGCATGCAACCTGGGAAGAGCAGTTGAGATTTCTCTTCCAACAGGGAAGAGTGGAACAGGTTGGGATGTTCTTCAGGAACAAGAACATCCTCAATCCGGAATTCCCAACACTCATGCAAGGCCGCGGTGAATGCGAGCGCGTGCATAATCACATCAAGACAACTGTCGTATTCCACCTCAAAGGAATACGAGACGAGAGTCGAGAACTCTACATGCTCCTTAATTTC
>JGI24709J26583_10002358_pt1 | contig 15620 bp, 11 predicted proteins | sample BioPla2DNA1_FD_26583 | JGI IMG/M metagenome (IMG submission 26583) | reverse complement strand
ATCCTGAAGGCCGGGATAAGGAAGGTAAAGATCAGGTCCGTTCTGACATGCCATTCTGAGTACGGCGTATGCTCAAAATGCTACGGTGCCAACCTGGCGACNGGTGAGGATGTCAATGTCGGTGAAGCGGTCGGCATAATCGCTGCNCAGTCCATCGGGGAACCGGGCACGCAGCTCACCATGAGNACGTTCCACACAGGCGGTGTNGCCGGCGATGACATCACGCAGGGTCTNCCACGTGTCGAGGAGCTGTTCGAGGCCAGAAAGCCGAAAGGTCTCGCTGTTATCTCCGAGATAAAGGGTACTGTCAAGATAAATGATGTCAAGAAAAAGAGAGAAGTAATCGTCACGTCAGAGGATGGAGAATCCAAGACGTATCAGATCACTTACGGTTCAAGGATCAAAGTCTCTGACGGAGATGTGGTCGAAGCTGGTGACGAGATCACGGAAGGATCCGTAAACCCGCATGATATACTGAAGATCAAGGGTNTAAACGGCGTACAGCAGTATTTGCTGCAGGAGGTCCAGAGAGTTTACAGGCTTCAGGGTGTTGACATCAACGACAAGCATATAGAGGTCATAATCAGACAGATGCTCAGGAAGGTCAAGGTCGACGATGCTGGCGATACGAACATGCTGCCTGGNGGACTTGTAGACATGTTCGATTTCGAAGCGGAGAATGCAAGAGTCGTCGCCGAGGGACTCAGGCCTGCGACAGGCAAACGCGCACTGCTGGGCATCACCAAGGCATCCCTTGCCACGGAATCGTTCCTGTCTGCGGCNTCCTTCCAGGAAACCACCAGGGTGCTGACAGAAGCAGCAATAAAGGGCAAGGTGGATCCGCTGGTGGGACTCAAGGAGAACGTGATAATAGGAAAGCTTATCCCGGCAGGTACCGGAATGAGCAGGTACAAAGATATAAGTATCAGTACTGTCAGTGAATGACATCAGGGGGGATACATCTTTACAGATCAAAAACCTGATCCTGTGGAGGTGTTCCCCCTGTCTGAATACGTTATTCTTGACAACACTCAATAGCGGTGATAAAATATTTCAGTGCGAATTCAGGGGGTTTTATGCCCGTTTTGTCCGATTTACCGGTCTTTCAACCGTAAGATCGAAAAAAGGATACAGAGGGGACAGGTGCTTAGAAAGTGCTGGAAATGTTGAAAAACAGCAATAAAACCGTAGGGATCAAACAGTCTTTGAAAGCAGTGGCTAACGGCAATGCAAGCCTGGTATTCATTGCGAGAGATGCCGACGAGAAGATTACCGGCAATCTCAGGGAATTGTGTGAGACCAACGGGATCCAGATAGAATATGTAGATACGATGAAACAGCTTGGTAAAGCGGTAGGCATCGAAGTAGGTGCCTCCGCTGCATGTATACTGCGAGAGGAGGTGTAAGGTTGCCAACATTCAATCAGATGGTCAGAAAGGGCAGGGAGACTGTTAAGTACAAATCAGCAGCTCCGGCACTGCAAAGAGGTTACAACTCACTGAAAAAGAAGCCGGTTGTGACCAAATCTCCTCAGAAAAGAGGGGTCTGCACTGTAGTCAGGACGATAACACCCAAAAAGCCCAACTCAGCACTGAGAAAGGTTGCCAGGGTTCGTCTGACGAACGGTATCGAGGTCAGTGCATATATTCCCGGAATAGGCCATAATCTGCAAGAACACAGCGTTGTGCTCATAAGAGGCGGCAGGGTCAAGGATCTGCCAGGTGTCAGATATCATATCATCAGNGGCACTCTTGATACAGCAGGCGTTGCAAACAGGATGCAGGCCCGTTCCAAGTACGGTGCGAAGAGGCCCAAGTCGGCGAAGAAGTAAGATCGGCCGAAGGGGTCTTGAGCAGAAGAGTGTCAGGTATGTTGAATAGATAAATACTTTTTTATTTATATATTACAAGTACTGACGCACTGACGAGGACCTGCGGGTTCCGAGTACCTCGGGAAGCTGACGAAGCGGGACGATTAGTCCCTATTATCCATCAAAGGAGGGAAGTAAAGTGCCAAGAAAAGGACATACGCCCAAAAGAGATGTCCTGCCTGATCCTATTTATAATAGCAAGGTCGTAACCAAGCTTATAAACAATATAATGCTTGACGGCAAAAAAGGTATTGCCCAGAAGATTTGTTACGGCGCATTCGATATTATAAAAGAGAAGACAGGCAAGGATCCGCTTGAAGTATTCGAACAGGCGATGAACAATGTTATGCCTGTACTTGAGGTCAAAGCCAGGAGAGTCGGTGGAGCCACATACCAGGTTCCGATCGAAGTAAGAGCCGACAGGAGACAGGCTTTGGGACTCAGGTGGATCGTCAATTATGCGCGTGCCAGGGGTGAAAAGACAATGAAGGAAAGACTGGCAGGCGANATCATGGATGCTGCCAACAGTGCGGGCGGAGCCTTCAAGAAAAAGGAAGACACCCACAAGATGGCAGAAGCCAACAGGGCATTTGCACACTATCGCTGGTAATACTGCTGCTGCAGTATAACGAGGCGACAGACACAGGANCGTTCTGTTACACTGCCGGGGCAGGCGGGTTTTCTGCAGGCAGGAAATTTTCCTGCGCCGTAGTGTTATAACGCGGACCGATATGTAAAAACTTAAGGATAACTCATGCAAAAAGAGATTCCGTATTACGGAACAGAACTAATCGAGGAAGAAAGGAGGCAATCATGCCCAGGCAGTTCAGTTTGGAGAATACCAGAAATATTGGTATAATGGCGCATATAGATGCTGGCAAGACGACTACCACTGAGCGCATCCTGTTCTATACNGGCAGAGTGCACAAGATGGGCGAGACCCANGAAGGCGCTGCTACCATGGACTGGATGGAACAGGAGCAGGAAAGAGGCATCACNATTACCTCTGCTGCGACTACTGCCCAGTGGAAGGGTACCAGGATCAACATTATAGATACGCCGGGGCACGTTGACTTTACCGTAGAGGTTGAAAGGTCTCTGAGAGTTCTCGATGGTTCGGTAACACTTTTCTGTGCAAAGGGCGGAGTGGAACCCCAGTCTGAAACCGTTTGGAGACAGGCGGATAAGTACCATGTTCCGCGCATTGCATATGTGAATAAAATGGATATCGTGGGTGCTGATTTCTTCAACTGCATCCAGATGATGAAGGACAGGCTCAAAGCAAATGCTGTCCCGATTCAGCTGCCTATTGGCAAGGAAGAGGATTTCAAAGGAATAATCGACCTTGTTACCATGAAGGCTATATACTATTTAGACGACCTGGGAACGGTACTTGATGAAGAACCGATACCTGAAGACATGGTTGAGATCGCTGAAGAATATCGTAACATTTTACTTGAAGCTGTTGCTGAACAAGACGAGGACTTGATGGAAAAATATCTGTCAGGTGAAGAACTCACAGAGGATGAAATACGTGCCGGTATCAGAAAGGCAACCATTGCCGTTGACATGATACCCGTCACATGCGGTTCATCCTACAGGAACAAGGGGGTACAGAAGCTTCTGGATGCTGTGGTGGATTATATGCCGTCACCGCTGGATGTACCACCCATAACCGGAGTCTGCCCTGACGATCCGGAGAACGAGATCGTAAGGAAAGCTGATGACGAAGGACCGTTTTCTGCACTTGCATTTAAGATCATGACGGATCCTTATGTCGGGAAACTGTGCTTCCTGAGAGTTTATTCAGGTAAGCTGAATGCGGGGTCATATGTGTACAATTCCACAAAAGGCAAGAGGGAAAGGATCGGCAGGCTGCTGTTGATGCATGCCAACCACAGGGAGGATGTGGATACCGTCTACTCGGGCGATATCGCGGCAGTCGTGGGGTTCAAGGATACTTCTACCGGAGATACCCTTTGCAGCGATGATGCTCCTGTTATACTGGAATCGATGGAGTTTCCGGAACCGGTCATCCATATCGCCGTAGAACCCAAGACCAAGGCAGGACAGGAGAAAATGTCCGCAGCTCTGGCCAAGCTTGCCGAGGAAGATCCGACGTTCAAGGCTTATACTGATCAGGAGACAGGTCAGACCATCATAGCCGGGATGGGAGAACTTCATCTTGAGATCATAGTCGACAGAATGCTGCGTGAATTCAAGGTTGAAGCCAATGTCGGACAGCCGCAGGTATCTTACAAGGAGACCATCCGCAAGGCTGTCAAGTCTGAAGGCAAGTTTGTCAGACAGTCCGGCGGCAGGGGTCAGTACGGTCATTGCGTGATCGAGATAGAACCCCAGGAACCGGGAAGCGGATACACATTCGAGAACAAGATCGTCGGCGGTGTCATCCCCAAGGAATACATTCCGGCCATCGACGCCGGTATACAGGATGCTATGCAGAACGGTGTTCTTGGAGGTTACCAGGTGCTTGACGTAAAGGTCACCCTTGTGGACGGATCATACCACGAGGTGGACTCATCTGAAATGGCATTCAGGATAGCAGGCTCCATGGCATTCAAGGATGGCTGCCGTAAGGCGGATCCAGTCCTGCTTGAGCCCATAATGAAGGTCGATGTAGTCATCCCCGAAGTGTACATGGGTGATGTGATGGGTGACATTACGTCCCGCAGAGGCAAGATAGAAGGGATGACAGAGAGATCGGGGGCACAGGTGATAACAGCAAATGTACCCCTGGCCAGTATGTTCGGCTATGCAACGGAGCTCCGTTCCAGGACCCAGGGCAGAGGCGTCTTTACGATGCAGTTCAGCCACTATGAAGAGGTACCTGCGAGCATACAGGAATCCGTGCTGAAATAAGCTCATGTAATACGGAGGTGCCGTATTGCAGGACAAGCAGCTCAATATGCCGTAAAAAAGACAAGCTGCGGCATATGAAATAAAAAATTCAATAAAAACATTCAGTAATCTAACTGAACAAGGGAGGAGAATTGAAATGGGTAAAGCCAAATTTGAAAGAACAAAACCCCACGTTAACATTGGAACCATCGGTCACGTTGACCATGGCAAGACTTCTTTGACAGCAGCTATCACCAAGGTATTGGGATTCCAGGGCAAGGCTAACTTTACAGCATATGATCAGATCGACAAGGCTCCTGAGGAAAAAGCAAGAGGAATCACGATATCGACTTCACACGTTGAGTACGAGACAGAGAACAGGCACTATGCACATGTTGACTGCCCTGGTCACGCTGACTATGTTAAGAACATGATCACCGGTGCAGCTCAGATGGACGGTGCTATCCTCGTTGTTTCAGCAGCTGACGGTCCGATGCCCCAGACCAGGGAGCACATACTCCTTGCACGTCAGGTCGGCGTTCCTTATATCGTTGTATTCCTCAACAAATGCGATATGGTCGACGACGAAGAGCTCATCGAGCTTGTTGAGATGGAAGTAAGAGAGCTTCTCAGCCAGTACGAATTCGACGGAGACAATATTCCGATAGTTAGAGGATCAGCTCTGGTTGCACTCGAGTGCAGCTCTACTGACCCGAATGCTCCTGAATACAAGCCCATACTGGATCTCATGGAGCAGGTAGACGCTTATATACCTGAGCCTCAGAGACCCACAGACAAACCGTTCCTTATGCCTGTTGAGGACGTATTCTCCATCACAGGTCGTGGTACTGTTGCTACGGGCAGAGTTGAAAGAGGTACTATCAAAGTCGGTGATGAAGTCGAGATCGTAGGTCTTATGGACGAAGCTAGAAAGACAGTCGTTACCGGTGTCGAGATGTTCAGAAAGCTCCTTGATCAGGCTGTTGCTGGTGACAACATCGGCTGCCTGCTCAGAGGTATCCAGAGAACCGAGATCGAAAGAGGACAGGTTCTGTCCAAGCCCGGTTCCATCAAGCCTCACACTCATTTCAAGGGACAGGTTTACGTTCTGACCAAGGAAGAGGGCGGAAGGCATACTCCGTTCTTCAACGGCTACAGACCTCAGTTCTATTTCAGAACTACTGACGTTACCGGTGTTGCTGAGCTTCCGGAAGGCGTAGAGATGTGCATGCCTGGTGATCATATCGAAATGACCATCAAGCTGATCACTCCCATAGCTATGGAAGAAGGACTCAGGTTCGCTATCCGTGAGGGTGGCAGGACTGTTGGTTCCGGTACTGTTACAGCAATAATCGAGTAAGGATAANTAACGCAAGAGACAAACCCGGATGAGCAGGGGACACTTCTCAGTCGCAGTTAGCGGCGGGCTGAGAAGTGTCCCCTTACCTTTTCCCCGTGTTTTGTTTTTGCGCTGGTTGGGTAATAATAAACTCGTACTCAACCAAAATATTCTTGTAAAGGAGAGACGGCGGCATGACGGAAATAAAAAAGAATATCTACTGGACAGGCATAAAAGACTGGGGGCTTCGACATTTCCACGGCCATGAGCTTTCGACACACAGGGGGACCAGCTACAATTCATATATCATCAAAGACGAAAAAACAGTGCTTATTGATGCGGTATGGGACCCTTATAAGGAGGATTTCGTGGACAATCTTGAGAAACACGTCGGGCTGGGCAACATCGATATGATAGTCGTCAACCACACAGAGCCCGATCACAGCGGAAGCCTGGGTTATCTCCTTGACAGGCTGCCGGCGAAGGATATACCCATCTATTGCACAAAGAATGGNGCGGAAGCTCTNAAAAGACATTACCACAGAGATGATCTGAATCTGGTCATTGTAAAGACCGGAGATACTGTAAGTATCGGTGAATATGAACTGGTATTCGTCGAGATGACGATGATGCACTGGCCTGACAGCATGCTCACATATGTGAAGGGAGCAGGGACAGTTTTTTCGAATGATGCCTTCGGACAGCACTATGCTGCGATCTCANTGTTCAATGATGAGGTGGACCAGTGTGAATTGTATGAAGAAGCGATGAAATATTATGCAAACATATTGACCCCTTTCAGTGCGCTTATAAAGAAAAAGATCGCGGAAATAAAGGCAATGGATCTTCAGATAGATATGATAGCTCCCAGCCATGGCGCCATCTGGCGCAAGGATCCGCTGCAAATAATCGGTAAGTATGCGGAATGGGCAGACGACTACAATGAGGGACATGCGGTAATAATCTACGATACCATGTACAATGCCACCAGGACGATGGCAGAAGCGATAGCTTCGGGACTGGAAAAGCAGGGAGTCAGATACAAGATCTTCAATGCCGCCGTCACAGATCCGAATGATGTCATAACAGAAGTATTCAAGGCAAAAGGAGTCCTGATCGGGAGCTGTACGGTGAACAACACTGTTTTGAGACCCACTGCCGGTTTGCTGGAGGTGATAAAGTCTCTCAGGTTCAGGGGCAAACTGGGGGCTGGCTTTGGAAGCTACGGCTGGAGCGGTGAGTCGCCGAAGGTGATAAGTGATTCACTGGAGAAAGCCGGACTGAAAGTACCGCTGGAGCCGATAAAGGTGAAATACAGACCATCAGGGGAAGAACTGGCGGAATGCACAGCCTTTGGAGAAAGCTTTGCAAAGACGATAAAAGAGTGAAAAAGAACCAGGGTATAAAAAGGCTCACATACGCGGGCCTTTTTTGATATGACGAAGCAGGCTCTGCTGGCGGGCTGAAGATATTCCTCAAAGCAGGCAATGGACATAGACACACTTAAGTAAATGTCAGGGCAGAGGGATATCCTCTGCTTTTGAGAAGAGTCCCTCCCAGTGCACCGGAAGTATCTCTCACGGTGTCCGAAGAGTGTCCCTTACCGGCTCTTCAGGAAATGTCCCCTTGTGTTAGCAGCTTCTGGATGATAACATAAATAGGACAGGGGGATACAGCCCTGAGGCATGAAAGCATTCGGGGATGAGAAGTTTCCTGGTACCTGCTGAAGGTGTCTCCTGGATGCTTGAACTTTTCATACGAGGGGAGCGGGCTGCCGGTGTTCAGACGATTGAAGCACAGGCTGGGAAACCTTGAACCAGCCACTATAAGAGAAATCATTGCAGTGGTTGTCATACTGATCCTGGCCATAGCACTCAGCATACCGCAGTTCCGTGATGACATGGAAGCACTGCGCAAATGGGAGCAGGTCCACAAGCATGACGCTAACATGAACCGGAGCGGGGAAAGCGGGACAGGTGAAGTTAGTGTCAACGTACCATGAATCAGGCAGCAGCGGCACCGTCCACTGTTTGATACGATTTTGCAGGTAAAATACAGGATGCGGCATCAAAAACCGCACAAAGCAAATATGGGGGTCGTAAAATGCAACTGACTGATGTGAGAAAACTGGCAGCCACAGTGAAGGACAATATATCAAAGGTACTGGTAGGCATCGGGGATACCGTGGACCTCGTGCTCATCGCACTGCTGTGCGGCGGGCACGTACTGCTGGAGGACGTGCCGGGCGTTGGCAAAACGATGCTGGCAAAATGTCTTGCCAGATCTCTCGAATGCGGGTATAAAAGGATACAGTTTACTCCCGACCTGCTTCCATCCGATCTTACCGGGATCAATTATTTCGATCAGAAAAGGCAGGAGTTCGTATTCAGACCCGGACCTGTCTTCACAAACATAGTACTTGCCGATGAGATCAACAGGGCAACACCGAGGACACAGTCGAGCCTGCTTGAATGCATGGAAGAAAGACAGGTGACTGTCGACGGGGAAACCAGGAGTCTTCACAGCCTGTTTTTTGTCATAGCCACACAGAACCCTGTGGAAACGCGCGGCACCTTCCCGCTGCCTGAGGCCCAGCTCGACAGGTTTTTCATGCGTCTGAGGATGGGGTACCCGGATCCTGAAGAGGGTATGGAAATACTGATGCGGTTCAAAGACAGAGATCCGCTGGCAGAACTGGAAACTGCGGCGGATGCCGGAACGGTAATAAGTGCGCAGAAGGCAGTGACATCGGTGAAGGTTACGGATGCATCGGCCAGATACATAATAGATATAATCGAAGCGACAAGACATGATGAAAGGATAACGCTCGGAGTAAGCCCCCGTGGAAGCATAGCTTTGATGAAAGCAGCACAGGTGAAGGCTGTACTGGAAGGGCGCGATTTCATAACGCCGGACGATATAAAACAGATGGCCGTACCTGTACTGGCTCACCGGNTGATAATAAAAGGTCATGCCATTTTCAGCGATACTGAGAATGCAGAAGATACCGTCCGCGATATTCTGAGNAAGGTTCCTGTGCCGACGGAGGACATTCTGGCAACGGAGGAAATCTGATGGATCTGATAGCATTACTGCTTATCCTGGCTTTTGTCCTGTGGCTCCAGATGCGCATCCTGTGCGGCTTCGCGTTCAAAAAGCTTGAGTACAGATGCGAATTCAGTGTTCCTGAAGCGCATGAGGGAGACACCATAACACTGGTGGAAACTGTTTATAACGGNAAACTGCTCCCTGTGCCCTGGCTGAGAGTCGACATCCACACCTCAAGATGGCTTGAATTTGCCGGGACATGCTCTGTTATAGCCCAGGAAAACAGGCATGTGACCAGCAGCTTCGTACTCAGGAGCTATCAGAAGATCACCCGCAAATGGAAGCTCAAATGCCTGAAAAGAGGGGTTTTCCATACCGAAAATGTAACGCTGGTGAGCGGTGACCTGTTGAATTTCAGCAATGTTTCTGAAGCCATGCCTGTCAATGCCACGCTTATAGTCTATCCCCAGATAATCGAACTGGAAGAGCTGTTTGTACCTGTGAGCCTCCAGCAAGGCGACAGGGTCGTGAACAGATGGATCATCGATGATCCTTTCATAGTGGCAGGGGTGAGAGAGTATGCCCCGGGCGACCCGCTCAGTCGAATGCACTGGCCGGCTTCAGCGAAAAGCGGCAGGCTTATGGTCAGGAAAAATGAGCATAGCTCGCAGCGAAATCTGACAGTGATACTGAACATGCAGTCCCAGCACTACGAACTTTTTGACACGATGGACAAATCCATGGCGGAGCTGGGCATAAAGGTGGCTGCCACACTATTCGACAGGGCGCTCAGAGAAGGAAACCCTGTAAGATTTATAACCAACGGATGTACTGAACCTGATGCCAAACAGCCGATTGTGACCGGTGAAGCTGCAGACAGAGACCACATAGCTTCACTTTTCAGGATCCTTGCAGGTCTGCGGATGAAAAATGTAAAGGATTTCAGAAATCTTCTCGAGGATGCTTTGCCGGATATACTCAATTCCGAGGCAGTCATTATCACTGCCTATCTCACTGTGGAGATAAGCCGCCTGGCTGACCGGATGGTATCCGAAGGCAATGACGTGCGCATCATACTGCTCGATACCGTATATGAGAAGGGTTCTGAGCCGAGACTTGCTGATCTGTATATATTGTCCGGCCGAATCAGGCAGCAGGCCGCGAAACTGGCCTGATCCCGTGAGATATCGTTAGTGGTTATGAGAGGAAATGGTACGACGACATGATGAAGCATGCTGAAAAAGCCGATACAGGCACAGGCAGAGAAAACAGAGAAAACAGGGAAAACATGAGCAGCGGGATGGAGGCAAATAAAGCAAAGCCGGGTGTCCGTATGATACTGCTGCGACTGCTTTCTTCGCTGGCTGTGAACATGTATGTGTATTCCGGTTTTGCTTTTATCCGTACTATCCTGTTTTACGATGACGGCGGCTTCACATCTGTGATGCTGTATGCATGCAGTATTTTGCCTGCTTACCTGGCTGGAAGCCTGCTAAACAGCAAAACGCCGTACTTCGCCGGAAGGCTGGCCGGGACGAAGGCATTCAGATTCATAGCATATGCATTGGGTATCAGGAGGATGGACCGGACAATAGCCACTTTGACCTCCTGGTTTATCATCGTCGTGCCTGCGGCGGCAGTCATCATGTTCCATTGGGAATACGGAGTCCTTAAGCTCCTGTATGAATCTGCGGCAGTTTGCTGTGCATACATCATTACGCTCAAACATACCCAGATGGCGCCGGCTGACATAATGAGCGATGGCAGCTTATATGCCGGTTTGTTCATACTTGGGGTATGTCTGGAGCTGCCATTCCTGATAGACAGGCTTGCATATCTGCGCCCCTGGTTTTTCGGCGCACTCTACTTTTTGATCTTTATATACCTGATAGTGAGGAATCAGGAGGATATTGATGAAAATATATATGAAAAAAAGTATGTGGAAAAGTCGGTACTGCCCAAAAATCTCAGGCGTTTCAATACAGTTTCAGTGATCTTTGTCTTCCTTGTGATATTGATTTTGTCCAACTTCAGGGCTGTAGTTTCCAAACTGCTTTATCTGGCGGGAAGACTTATCGGCATAGTTGTCGGGGCTTTTTTCTGGCTCCTGGATCAGATATCAACGGATACAGTGGTGACAGAGGGAGGCAGTATGAGCGAGCCCGCGGCCCCGGCTCTGATGGATGTAAAGCCGCCGTCGCCATACATGAACCTGATTTTCAACATTCTGCAATACTCAGTCGTACTTTATCTGACATACAAACTGGCGTGGGTGATCATTAAGAATATCCCGGCGATTGCTGCAAAGCTGGCCGATATGCTGAAGAAGCTGTTCAGGATCAAAAAGTCAAAAGGCGATTACGTGGAATCCGACTATGTCGATGTGACGGAGACAGTCCTTCCACAGAAGAAGGAACCCGCAGCCCGCAGCAGAGGCAGGGGAAAGCGAACAGCCAGGCAGCTCAGAAAAATCAAGGATCCTGCTGAGAGGATCAGATATATGTACGGCCTGATACTGGATATGCTTCCGGTACGCGGTATAAGACCCCGATCAACCGATACTACAGGGGAGATACTCGTCAGAGCCTCATGTGCTGAAGATCTGAACAGCCTGCACCCGTTTACCGAGATATATGACCGGGTGCGTTACGGCGGGACTGTGCCGGATAAGGAAACGCTGACCAGGGCTGAGGCATATTACTCAAAAGCCAGTGAAGCAATAAAGGGCAGATCGACGTAAGCTGCCGGGCAGTNCAGCTGATCCCGGAATGTGAACATATGTTTTGTTAAGTTTGACTGGTATACCATATAAAACAATTGAAAATACAGCTTGNACAAGATATAATAAAGACCATTGCAAATTGTATTTATATTAGTAAGGGGATGGTCAAATGGCTGGATCAGGAAAAACGGTTAAGAAGAGGATCCTTCCGTTGCTTCCGCTCAGAGGACTGACTGTGTTTCCTCATATGATCCTTACCTTCGATGTGGGAAGAGTGAAGTCCATCAATGCGCTGGACGAGGCTATGATGAACAATCAGCTGATTTTCCTTACCACCCAGAAGGATGCAAAGGATGATTCGCCTGATGTGGATGATATATATAATGTAGGAACTATTTCAAGGGTAAAGCANCTCCTGAGGCTTCCCGGCAATACTATCAGAGTACTGGTGGAAGGGCTCACCAGGGCTGAAGTGACGAATTATATCCAGACGGAGCCATTTTTCATAGCTGAGGTCGTTGAAAGGAGCGTTCCTGCAGGCAGGAAAAAGAACATTACAGACGAAGCGATGAGGCGGAAGGTCGTAAGCACCTTTGAAGAATATGCGAAGCTGAGCGGGAAAATTTCACCTGAAACGGTCTCCTCGATCTCATCCATCGAGGAAATCGGCCAGCTTTCAGATCTCGTAGCTTCCAACATGCATCTGAGGATCGAACAAAAGCAGGATATACTCAATGAGTTCCATCCCGGAAGGAGGATGGAAAAGCTCCTGGAGCTGCTGCTGAGCGAGATAGAGATACTAGAGGTGGAAAAGGACATCAGCATGCGTGTACGCAAGCAGATAGACAAAATGCAGCGCGAGTATTATCTCAGGGAGCAGATCAAGGCGATACAGTCGGAGTTGGGAGACAAGGACGGTATTGCCGGTGAGGTGGAGGAATACAGGAAGAAGCTGGAGAAGATGGATCTTCCGGAAGAAGCGGAAAATAAAGTCCGGAAGGAGCTGGACCGCCTGCAGAAGACNCCGGCAGGTTCAGCTGAAAGCGCAGTTATCAGGACATATCTGGACTGGATATTCGATCTGCCCTGGGGCAAAAAGACTGAGGTTATGATCGATCTGGACAAGGCCGGTGCTATACTCGAGGAGGACCACTACGGCCTTGAGAAGGTAAAGGAAAGGATATTGGAATACCTGGCGGTACTGAAGCTGACAAACAACCTGAAAGGTCCCATACTCTGCCTGGTGGGTCCGCCCGGTGTCGGCAAGACATCGATAGCGAAATCGATAGCAAGGGCACTCAACAGAAACTATGTCAGGATGTCCCTGGGTGGTGTAAGGGATGAGGCTGAAATAAGAGGCCACAGACGTACCTATGTGGGAGCAATGCCCGGAAGGATAATAAATGCACTCAAACAGGCGGGGTCATCCAATCCGCTGATACTGCTCGACGAGATCGACAAAATGAGCAGCGATTTCAGGGGAGACCCGGCATCGGCAATGCTGGAAGTGCTTGATTCCGAGCAGAATTTCGCTTTCAGGGATCATTATCTGGAGCTTTCCGTGGATCTGTCCGATGTGTTGTTCCTTACTACGGCCAACACGCTGGATACGATACCGCGCCCACTGCTGGACAGGATGGAGGTTATCACGATATCCGGCTACACCGAGGAAGAAAAGGTCCAGATAGCACAGAGATACCTGCTGAAAAAGCAGCTCAGGGCCCATGGACTGCGGAAAAGGAATCTGAGGATAAGTGAAGACACCATCAGGAGTATCATCAATTACTATACAAGAGAAGCCGGTGTCAGAAACCTGGAAAGAGAAATAGCCAATCTCTGCAGAAAAGCAGCCAGGGCACTCGTATCCGGCAACAAGAAATCTGTGACGATCACTCCGTCGAACATCGAGAAGTATCTCGGTACCAGGAGATTCAGGTATGACAAGGCCAACGAAAAGGATGAAGTGGGTCTTGCAACCGGACTTGCATGGACACCTGTCGGCGGAGATACGCTGGCAATAGAGGTCACCATCATGGACGGAAGCGGAAAACTGGAACTCACCGGACAGCTCGGAGATGTGATGAAGGAGTCGGCAATGGCTGCGGTGAGCTTCATACGCTCCAAGGCTGAATTGCTGGGTATAGATACGGAGTTCCATAAGAAGTATGACATCCATATCCATGTACCTGAGGGAGCAACACCCAAGGATGGACCTTCGGCCGGCATCACGCTGGCAACGGCGATGGTATCNGCCCTTACGGGAAGGGCTGTCAGAAAGAATGTTGCAATGACCGGTGAGATCACGCTCAGGGGNCGTGTACTCCCCATAGGCGGTGTGAAGGAAAAAGTGCTGGCTGCCCACAGGGCAGGCATCGACACAGTAGTATTGCCTTCGGAAAACAGGAAGGATGTCGACGACATACCTGACAATGTAAAGTCCAGGCTGAACTTCATCTTTGTCGATGAAATGGACACTGTGCTGAATACAGCGCTGACCGCAGAGAAGAGCCGCAAGCAGCTCGGGAACGGGGATAAAGACCAGGGATCCGTNNTGCTCACGAAGGAAAACACCGTTGCGGATGAACAGAGCAGTACCCATCAAATGTAGCTGGTTCATTGGCTGTTATCAGAGACGTTTCTGTTATTGCAGAAACGTCTTTTGTATTGTTCCCGGAAATATGAACTGCAATGCCTGCGTTATCAGCCAGCTTTTAAAAAATATAAATAAATTGAAGGAATTATGACATATAGTATCGAATTATGTAAGGAATGTTATCTGTCTACTTACTAAGGCATTTGCAGAAGCAGGGCGGTTTTCTACGAACTGCAGCGCAAAGCAGGAACCAGGAGGATAACGATGCTTGTATACATGATTGCTGTTATATGTGCAGTGGCGGTAAGCGGCATCATTTTGCTGATAGTATTCCACCGCCTCAAGGTGCTGAACTTCAGAACTGTCGCATCCATTACACTGGCTTCTCTGATCACAGCGATAATCATGCCGGTTATATTCAGCGCACTGTCAGGCGGGGACACGGAGAAAGCTGATCCGACTGTGCTTATAATGGTAACGATAGGTGCTTTTATTGCATATGTGATCATCGTACTGATACTAAGCATATTGATCTCGCTCATCGTTCCCAAAATAGAAACCAGGAAGAATGACAAAAAACCTGCGAAAAAAGATAAAAAGGATACCGATGAGGGCAAGGCCGATGGCGGCGCACGTGAGAAGTCCGTGCTGGAGCAGATCGGAGCACTTTATTTCATGTCTGATAAAGCAAAGGAAGATAAGGATTCTGAGGCGGAGACCGCAGCCTCAGCTCAGGGACAGGAAGAGGATGTGTCATCCGGGGATCCGGCTTTGGATAAGCAGGAACCGGCTGTATCAGCTGGCGGGGATGAGCCGGCGGGTACTGCTGCTGACACCGGAAAAATGCCTGAAACCGCTGATGCCGCGGTGGCAGAAATAACTGAAGACATGGCGGCAGTGGATCAGACCGGACAGTCGACAGAAGAGCCAAATGAAGAGTATGCCCTCGATGCTGAGCTTTATTCTCTCGCATCGTCAGACCTGGACCCGGCTGACGATATGATTGCCTCTGAGGCAGCTGACCATGACGCAGACATTGCACAGGAGGAGACGGCTTACACTGATGGGCAGCTGATCGGTGCTGACACCGGACCGGACACAGATAATGTGGCCGACTCTGCTGTTGAAACCCAGGAACATCCGGTTGCCGGAGACAGCTATATAGAACAGATATATCTGAATTATGTGG
>JGI24709J26583_10002356_pt1 | contig 15639 bp, 9 predicted proteins | sample BioPla2DNA1_FD_26583 | JGI IMG/M metagenome (IMG submission 26583) | reverse complement strand
CAGAGATCCCGGCTGATACACAGACTCCTGCACCCAGCCAGACTAATACGCCAGCTCCTACCCCAACACCTACTCCTACACCTACTCCGATACCTGAGCCCACTCCCATAAACGGGATAACGCCTTATCCGGAGATTAAGGAGGACAGACGCAGCACCAGTACAAAGACATTGCCGCCTATAAAAGCATTGTATTTAAACGCTAGATCAGTGAGGGAGAACCTAGATCACTACATCGATTTGGCCAACAGGACTGAAATAAATGCGTATGTAATTGATATAAAAAATGATGCAGGAATGCTCATGTATGATTCCGAGATTGATGTTGTAAATAAAGCAAAGGCTGATACCCCAGGCTTTGATATAAGAACAGTGACGAAAAAACTCCATGACAATGGCATTTTTGTAATAGCACGTATGGTTACATTTAAGGATTCCATCATGACCACCTATAATCCTGATCTGGCTATAAAAAAGGAAAACGGTGAGGTCTGGGAATCAGGTACCAAGTGGCTGGATCCGACCAAAAAGGAATCTTGGGATTATATTTTAAGTATTGCCCAGGAGGCTGTTAATTTCGGATTCGATGAAATTCAGTTTGACTATATCCGTTTCCCTGAAACCAGTCTGTATACTTATAAAATGGATTTTGCTCCGGGCCAGAGCCGTTCAGGAGCTATTGAAAACTTCATACGATATATGAGATTGAACCTTCCGCAGGAGACGGTTCTTTCAGCCGATATATTTGGTATGCCTATGATTGCAACGAAGGATTATGGTGAAATTGGCCAGACACTTGAAACTATCGGAAATAGTCTTGACTACATTTGTCCGATGATATATCCATCCCATTATGCTAATTCAGCCCCTAAGGGATCCATGGCCAATGGTGTGGGCCAGACAATAAACGGAATAAAATTTACCCATCCTGACCTAAAACCATATGAGGTTGTATATAATACTCTTATGGTAGGAAAAAATCGTATTGAGAAAATACCGGGATATAATCTTAATGTCCGGGCTTATATTCAGGGATTTACTCTTAGTTCGCTTCCGGATGGTTATTGGATGAATTACGGAGTCGAGGAATATCAGGCTCAGATGAAGGCAGTTTATGATGCGGGCTATGATGAGTGGATATTCTGGAATGCGCCTAATACATATGTTGAAGCCGCATTTAAGCCTGAATAAGTAAAGGGGATTTTCTCATAGCCGGAGGTAATAATGAATCTGTTACAAGCTATAATTTTGGGTATAGTGCAGGGACTGACAGAGTTTCTGCCTATAAGCAGTTCCGGACACCTGGTTTTATTTCAAAAATTGTTGGGGGTGGATATTTCTACCCCCCAGGCCCAATCAATGATTGTGACCTTTTATATTGCCCTTCATGTGGGCACTTTGTTTGCAGTAATTTTATTCTTCTGGAAGAAGGTTGTTGAGATAATTCGCCGCCCCTTTTCCAAACTTCCCATGCAAATTGTAGTGGCAACCATACCAGCAATAATTATTAATTTTCTGTTTGGCGACTTTATTGAAAGTACATATTTAGGCTCTGCCTTGTTGGGCCCGGGATTTTTGTTTACCGGGACGGCACTTATGATATCACAAAAGGTGGCAGAGGGAAAAAAAGGTTTGGAAGAGCTTAAAACCAGCGATTCTCTTGTAATAGGTTTGGCGCAGGGAATCGCATTATTGCCTGCAGTTTCCCGTTCCGGCATGACTATTACTGCCTCTTTGTTACTTGGATTACAAAGAGGTTTTGCCGCTGACTTTTCTTTCCTGATGTCTATACCTCCCATTCTTGGAGGCGCCCTTTTGGATGCTATTGATATTATGAAAGGAACAACGGTATCTCTTGAATCCATAGGACTGGTTAATATTCTTGCAGGTACGATTGCCGCCGGGATTACAGGTTTTCTTGCAATAAAACTTATGATGAATGTCATCAAAAACATGAAGCTGAAATATTTTGCCTACTATGTATTCACTTTGGGAACTCTGATAATAATAGGACAGATTTTTTTCAAAGAGAGCATACAATGGCTTTTTTAACAAGATGAAAGGATTATATTTAAATCGAGAATAAGAAAATGAAAGACATTATAATTTTAGGAATTGAAACAAGTTGTGATGAGACATCTGCCGCCGTTGTGGTAAACGGCCGTAAGGTATTATCAAATATAATAGCATCTCAGATAGATTTACATGCTGAATACGGGGGAGTGGTTCCTGAAATAGCATCCCGCAAGCACGTAGAGCTTATCCTGCCTGTAATAGATTCAGCACTAAAAGATGCAGACATTACTTTAGAGGAAGTGGACGCAATTGCCGTAACCTATGGGCCGGGGCTTGTAGGTGCACTTCTGGTGGGTGTCACTGCAGCCAAGGCTATTGCTGCTGCGCTTGATAAGCCTCTTATCAAAGTCCACCACATTGAAGGCCATATAGCTGCTAATTATATAAGTCATCCTGATTTAGAACCGCCCTATATCAGTCTTATTGCCTCCGGCGGTCATAGCCATATTGTTCATGTTAAGGACTATTTGGATTTTGATGTTCTTGGAATAACCAGGGATGACGCAGCCGGCGAAGTTTTTGATAAGATTGCACGGGTTCTGGGCCTGGGGTATCCGGGAGGACCTGTTATTGATAAACAGGCAAAGCTGGGAAATCCGAAGGCTGCCCATTTCCCAAGGGTTAATTTTCCCGGTGGTTCTTATGATTTTTCCTTTTCCGGATTGAAAACCGCTGTTATCAATTATGTAAACACTGCCCGGCAGAAGGGAGAAGAACTGAGTATACCTGATATATGCGCATCTTTTCAACAGGCTGTGGTGGATGTTTTGGTAGACCATACATTAAAAGCTGCCCAGAGTATTGATGTTAAAAAAATAGCCTTAGCCGGCGGTGTTGCTTCGAATTCTCTTCTAAGAGAAACATTTCAAAGCAGAGGAAAAGAAACAGGCATAGATGTAATTTTCCCTGCTCCTATATTGTGCACCGATAATGCCGCAATGATTGCTGCTGCCGGTTATTACTCGTTCTTAAAAGGTGAGTTTGCAGATTTGACTTTAAATGCCGTGCCGTCTCTTGTCATAGGAGAAGGACATAAGTAACTGCCCTTTATTATATTCTGAGGGTCGCGTATTACCCCTTGTTGTGATCCTGAGGGTCGCATATTATTCCTTACTATCATCCTGAGCGAGGCATATTACCCCTTGCTGTCATCCTGAGCGAAGCCGAAGGATCTTTTTATTGACCTAATGATTCTATACTAAGAATACCATATATCCGCTAAAACCTCATAAAATCAAAGTTACAGGTGGTTCGCAAACAACCGGGATCTACCTGTCGATTAATTAGCTTTTACCTGTGAATTTGTTGACATTTTTGACTGTGGAGACTGTGGAAATATTCATAAAAACAGCTCATATTGCCCACTTTACCTGTGGATAACCCTGTGGATACTGTGGATAAGGTTGTTAATTATCCCCCATTGCCTTATACATTTCATAAGAATTAAGAACTTTTCTTACATAATTTTGTGTTTGGGTATATGGAGGAATATCTCCATATTTTCTTACTGCATTCGGGCCAGCGTTATAAGCCGCTAAGGCAAGTTTCAAATCGCCATCAAAGGCTTTTAACTGGTAGTAAAGGTATTGGGTGCCCCCAAGAATATTCTGTTCAATATTATAGGCGTCAGTAACGCCAAGGCCTTCTGCTGTTCCCGGCATTAACTGCATAAGTCCCATAGCACCGGATGTGGAAAGGGCAAAGGGCTGAAATCCGGATTCTTCTTTAATAACAGCACGAATCAGTTCGGTCTCAAGACCGAATTGTTTTGAATATGTATTGATAGCAGCATCTATCCTGGGCATAAGTTCTTGAATCTGGATTTGTGAGAGGCGGGGATAAACTGATTCATAGGAACCGGAGACCAAAGGATATTTAGTTTTAGTGTTGATTGCGGTGGAAGGCTCAGCATCAATAACAGGTGCCGCTGACTCTGCTGATGCGGCGGCTGACTCATAAGAAGCCGATGCTTTATTAAGCTCTTGGGCAAAGTCTGCAGAACTGCTGGAAGAGATATTCATTTTTATAGGCAATCGACTTTGAATCTCTGCAATTTTTTGTTTCATCAAAGCAGAGATGTTGGGGAAGTTTGGTATATTCATATTCCTTCACCTTTCCTATTAATTATATCGGAACCATTGCTCTTTTTATAGAGTCCTTTTTGTCATTCTGGCACGCCTCTTGTCATTCTAAGAGCATCTCCTGTCATTATGCCGCACTTTTTGTTACTCAAGGCACATCTTCTGTCATTATGCCATACCTTTTGTCATTCCTGGCACCCCTCCTGTCATTTTGAGCGCTCCTCATTTATCATTCTTCACACCCTGTTTGTCATTCTGAGCGCTCCTCATTTACCATTCTTCACACCCCGTTTGTCATTCTGAGCGCCAGCGAAGAATCTAATTTGAAAATTAATCTATTAATTCATTCCATGGGAAATTTGTCCGTTTGAATTGAATTTGCATTTTCAGAGAATAATTGATATGTAAGTTTATTAATAAAACCTTTTAATTACCCCGAAATGGATAAACCAGCAGTTATCTACCAGCTAATACAGCACATAAAATGGATGGTGATTAGATGATAATTAACAAAAAAAATATTCTTTCCGTTATGCGTAAAACCGGCTCAGTCATGCACTTTTTGTCTGTAGCCTCACGTTTTATTTTTGTTATTCTGATTATATGCATAATATATGGAGGTGCTACCCAAAAACAAATATCGAATAATATTATAAGACTTCATATTGTAGCTAACAGTGACTCAGCCATGGACCAGGATTTAAAACTGAAGGTCAGAGATGCTATTCTAAAGCATATGCAAGAAAAGTACCCTGATGGAGCTGCCCGGGAGGAAGCTGCCGCATACTTAAAAGACAGCCTGCCGTTAATTAAAGAAATTGCTGCAGGCATAATTAAAGAAAACGGTTCAGATATAGAAGTAAATGCACGATATGGCATATACTCCTTTCCAACTAAAGTATATGATGGACTGGCTCTTCCAGCCGGAATGTATGAGGCTGTCAGGGTTGAGTTAGGCTCTGCTCAGGGCCAGAATTGGTGGTGTATAATGTTTCCACCCCTTTGCGTTGCTGATGCCAACAGCCTTAAAATGGATACCAATGCCATGAATCAGCTTAAAGAGGGTTTAGGTGATAATAATTTCCGGCTTATAACCGACATAACCGAGAATAATAATGCACCTGTAAAGATTAAATTCCGTATCATTGAAATTGTGGAAGATTCCAAAATGCGTATTGCAGATATTATAAATAATTTGTTTTAATGTTGGATTAACCTCTGGTATAATTGCCATTAGTATTATAAATTTTGGAGGATTTGACTTGTGGGTATTGAAATACTTTACGAGGATAATCATTTGCTTGTAGCTGTTAAGCCGCCCAATATACCTGTTCAGGGTGATATAAGCGGAGCTGCGGATCTATTAACCATTTTAAAGGAAGATGTTAAGATCCGATACAATAAGCCCGGAAATGTTTTTCTCGGGCTTGTACATAGACTGGACAGACCGGTTGGGGGAGTTATGGTCTTCGCCAGGACTTCCAAAGCTGCCTCAAGGCTTTCAGAACAAATCAGAAACCATCAAATGCAGAAGATATACCTTTGTGTGGTTCGAGGCTGCCCGGAGTCTTTGAAAGGGCGTCTGACCGATACACTCTTGAAAGATAGGGCCAAAAATGTTGTCAGCGTGGTAGAGCAGGGTACCCCCGGTGCCAAACAAGCTATATTGGATTATGAGGTATTAAAGAGCTCTCAAGGATTAAGCCTTATAAAGGTTAACCTGCTCACGGGCAGAAGTCACCAGATCAGAGTGCAAATGTCCAATAACAAAACACCACTGGTAGGTGATAATAAATACGGATACCAGGGGGATATGAGGCATAAGCTGGCGCTATGGTCCCATCAAATTGGCATAAACCATCCTACAACAAAAGAGAGAATGCTGTTTACATCCTCTCCACCAAATCAATTCCCATGGACTCTCTTTACTTAACCGGAAATACTATTTTGGTTAAAAGTTCACTGTCAGGAACTTCACCGGGTGTATTGAAATAGTACTCATATGCTATGCCGGTTGGGGTCAGTCCTTTTTCTTTCATCCAGGCACTGATGGCATCATATGCCGGTGACATTTCAGAATATGGGCCTTTGTACATGCCCTCAACATATTTGCCTTCTGGTAATTCGCCGGCTTTAATGTCGCCTCGTCCTTCAATTGGCCTGGACACTGGAAATCCCATTTCAACATCCAGGTTCTCCATATCCATGTTATAGTAAGCTGTAAACGGAGCTTCCTTCGGTTGCTCTCCCATTTCCTGCATATACATGGCAATCATTCCGTATGCTTTGCCTATTTCTTCAGGCAGCTTAGAAATTGATGTTATTTTGCGGATTGATAGAACAGGCTGTGCTGCTTGTTGTTTCAAGGTAATTTGATAATCCATTCTTATGCCCTCCTTAAGAATTTTTTTTAAGTATATCAGTCAATACATGACATCTGCATGTCATGGTTCTTCAAAAGAATATTTTTTATATATTTTTTTGATATGTCAGCCAGAGTTTTGCGCAGATAAAGAGCACCTCGCAACATAATACTGTACATATTTTACCATATGTTGTTTTATAAACAAAGAGAGGATGTATATAACATCCTCTCTCTATAAAACTAAAATGGCTTTATGGCTCAATTACTATCTTTGTATCATCAATTATAACGATACTGGACTTAACCATGGAGCCCTGGGCAATTGTACCTTCTGCAACGTACTGGCCGGGGCTGGCAACTCTTGCGTAGTATACCAGTGGCTGGGGCGGATTCTTTTCATCGTACTTGCCCACTACAAAGGTAACCTTCTGGCCGTCAAACTGGCGGTACCAGCATCCCAATAAATCTCTCACTCCATAGCTCCAGGGATTATTCAAAGGCTTTAATCCTGCCGGTGCGTAATCGCTGATTTCGTAAGTGTTGTCAATTGCTGTCTTGTCAATGGTATAGGTAATTTCCACCTTGACCAGGTCATCGGCAGCAAAGGTTGTTTTTTCTTCACCGGTAGCAGCGTCATAGTATTTACGGCTCAGAGTAAGTCCGGAATCATTCTGTACATTATCGGTGAAAGAGCCGGTTAACAGGGATAATACAGATACATCACCGGTGACCTTTGTAATATTCATAATATTAATATTGATTGAAGGAATCTTGATAACTTCACAATAACCGTTTGAAAGCTCAACATTGTATGTTTTTCCGCCCATATTATACGAAATAGATGCATTTGTATCAGGAAGGTTATTAACCATTTCAGACAGATACAAAACTTTTTCTACTCCCACATACTGGGTTTTTGAATAATTGTTTTGAACATATGCAAAGAGCTTTGAAGCATCAGGACTGTTTATCCTTGCGGCAAAAGCTGCTGCAAGAGCGGTTTGTCTGTACGAGGTGTCGGTATCATTCTTCTTTATCTTAACCCGGATATATGGGTCCTTGCGCTCAAGCTCGGGAGCAATCCGTTTCATATAGATTTCGTTTGCCTTTGTAAGGTCGCCAAGGGCTTCATAGGCCATTCCTAAATAAATGTATTCGTCAAGAGTCAAGTTTTCCACCTGGGCTGCTCTGTTAAGATCAAGCAATACAGGCTCTCCCAGTTCGGCCAATGCAAACAGCGCAGCTGCCTGAACACCTTTCTCTGACATCACCGCATTATAGAAGTACATCTTAAGTGGCGCTGTGTCTATCATATCCTTCAATAGCGGAGTTATGAGAGCTGTAAAGTTCATATCGCTTCCGGCGTAAGGAAGGATTCCATAACCGCCATCCTGGTTTTTGTATTCAGTGGGTTTGACCTCAATTGGCTCTACATAGTATGCGTCGTTCTTTATTAATTCCTTTATAAGCGACCTTGCATAGTTGGATACCAGTTTTTGGTCCAGGCGTTTTCCGTATTCCCATGCGAGATTGTGCAGAGCATTAATCAGGCTGCCTCTTCCGGAATCAGTAAAGATTAATGTGGTAATACCGCTGTTTCCGCCCTCCAACTTCATGCCGGCATACACCTTATTTTCTATGGCTTTCTCAATGGTTCTGTAAGATTTATGAACAGTAATAGTCCGACTTAATGCATCAGCCATACCGGAATCAGATCTGGCAGTCATTACAACCGTATATATTCCTTCCGAAAGGGCCGGTAGAGGCAGATTAACTCTTTCATAAACCTTAGTCTCTGCAGTCTGTTTATACTCAGGCAACTCTTTTATTGTAAGCTCAAAAGCTACCTTCTCATTCTCGGCAAGTCCATCCCCATAGGCGGTTAAACCGACATAGGGCTTATCTCCCTCAAGATAATCAAGGCTTAATGCATCGTTTATAAAGAAGGGCATTGTAACCTTAGTGGACTGAATTTCTGAGCCTGCGAATAAATCTGCAGATACTGCGGCAGCTGCCAGACTAAATGATGTAACATTATCAGGCAATTTGAAGGTATAGGTTCCAAGTCCGTTAGGACTTAATGTAACTGTCTTAAACAATGCTGTATCCTTAAACTCTGAGCGGACCGTAACACTGTTTCCGTTTTCCAGGCCGGCAGGTGATTCCGGTGCTGCTGAAGGTGCCGGTACAGGCATAGCAGAATCTGCTGCTTTTGCCTCTTGTGTAACCGCCATATCAATACCGCCGGCAAGTCTTGTTGGCCCACCCGAATCATCACGGTTACTTGCCGAGCTTACGATTCCGTCGCCAATCCAGCTGTAAAGCTGTTCTAAAGGATCAATATACTGACCTGAAAGCTTCAACAGGGCTTCGTCAACCAAGGAGATATTGACCTTTGCAGGTACGGGCTTTCCGTTAATATCAGTTGCCTCGATGATGATTGTCATATTATCTCCGGGTCTGTAAGCCTCTTTGTCGGTCTTAATGCTAAGGTCTATTTTCTTCTCACTGTAATCATAGGCTATAGAGGTGCTGGTTCTTATATATGTCTTTCCGTTAAAAGCTACACCATATAGATAATAATTGGGGGCATAATCTTCGGGGAAGGCCATGCTTAAAGTCGGCTGATTCATAACCTGATAGTTTTGAATACCGTTTCTGGCTTCTACAAAGAGTGTGGGCATATCCTTTAAAGCCTCGTCTTTATTGTTAACGATTTGGACATTAACTGTTTCATTGGCTTTATAGAATTCCTTATCAGCTTTAAGCATGAAGTACTCATAATCAGAAGGATATCCTCTGTAACCGGAATTGTTGTATATCCAGATTTCATTCTTAATAGTACGATTATTACCGTCCTGAGTAGTTAATTCGGCCATGTAATAGCCTTCATCACCTGGTTTAACCGAAAACTCGTGGCGGGCAGTTCCGTTCCGGTCTGTTGTCAAGGTTACAGAACCGGCAGGAGTCCTCTTCTCACGGTATTCATATGTTTTTCTGACAACTTTGTTTATGGCATCGTATTCATCACCGGTTTCAATCTTTTCCCATGTTACGTGAACCAGGTTCAAACTCAGTTTCTGTCCGAAAACTGCTTTGCCCAGATAATTATCGTTTGTGGTGTCATCATCATTTAAGGTATCCAGAACAACTTCATTTACAGTAAAATCTATAGTACCTTTATTGTTCTTAATCTCACCTTCGGACCTAATATTTATATCGTTGGCGAAAACCCTGAAATTATGGTATTCATTAATTTCACCTGTTTCAGGGAATTTGGCACTGACATTTATACCGGTGTAAGATTCGCCCTGCATATTGGTATAATACTTTGGCGTGTGTTTAATTTCCAATATGCCGTTTTTATCAGTAACTCCCTGGCCGTTAATATTATCATTATAGCCGTTGATATAATAGTTTAATGGCACATTTGCAACCGGGGTACCGTCAAAGAAGGAGGCTTTTACTATGAAGGTGATTTCCTCGCCTACAAACACAGCTTTTTTGTCTGATGTGATTTCAAGTTTGTACTGTGGTTTTATATAGTTTTCAACTCTGAAATAGCTGCTTGAAAGGATTTTATCTCCATCTTTAACGGTAATGGTATATGAGCCGGGATCCAATTGCGGCAGCTTTATACTTCCTTCAAAAAATCCACCGTCAGTTTTCAGCTTCAGTGTTTCCAACGGATTTGACAGGAAGGGGAAAAATCGTGACATAATACCTGATCCCATTGGGTAGTAGTAACCGCCGCTTGCAAGCTCAACGGTGATATCGTTAGGGTATGAGTCATCGATACGGCTCTTTACAAATCCCCAGAATTCAACAGTGTCATCTGGCTTGTAAAGAGTACGATCAGTCTGGATATAACGCCAGTTCAGGCCTTCGTTGTTTCTATAAGTATCATAATACGGATAGCCGGCATTAAGAATGCTTACTTTCCCATCAATGGTAGTTACTCTGTATAACTTCAGGGTAATGTCATTATCATCTTCATTTTGTTTGACATTTGGAATCTTCACAAGTCCTGAAGCGTCTGACAAAAACCCTTTACCCAGCTCAAAATCAAAAATTTCAGTACCTTTAACCGGTGCCTTTGTTTTTAAATTATTAAGCCAGAAAAGAGTATTGTCTTTATCAGCAATTGTAAATGATGCTATGTCTGATATCTGTAAAAATGCTTGTGCAGAGAGATCCTGGATTGATAATTCCACCAAATAATACCCGTGCTCCAGAGGCTGTGGGAACATCATATATTTCTGCTGCCATCTCTGTAGATTAAAGCTCTGTTTAAATTCAAGCATATGTTCAAGTTCAGAGGTATCAATTCTATTTTTACTTGACGCATAATAAGCCCAATAAGGTGTTTCTTCTTTCTTTCTTATTGCCTTGACAAAATCGTCCAGGGTATTGAATCTGTAGAGATTCAGGGTAACTTCAGCCGAATCAATTCTTTCTCTGAGATACAAATCAAAACCAATGGCAGGAATCTCGGTTGTACCATATTCAATCCAGTTCCTGTTTATATATAGTTCTCCTTTGTAGGGGTCAGCAGTAACCCTTTCGTCAGGAGCGGTCTCAAAAGAGAAGGTATAGTCCTGGGCTAAGGAGACAGATTTATCAGCAGCCGTAAGGCCTTTTTTTACAGTAACTGTGTAAATAGTTCCTGCTTTAAGCTCCTTCGGGATAAAGACGGTTGTATATCCGTTGGTCTCAAAGCGTCCGTCAACCTTAGGGGTAATTTCAAAATAATCAGAGATGTTTTCAACATCGGGATAGGTAAAATACAGCTCAATACCCGTATCTACCGGAACATTGGAAGACATATTATCAGGAAGGCTTCCAAGAACCGTAAAGTCCCGCTTTGTCTGAAATGCAAAGCTGACTGTATCGCCGGCTTTAGTTTTTATATCAATATAATATACCTTGTTCTGCTCTAACGGCTCAGCCGGCTTTAAAATGAATCTACCTTCATCGGCAGGTATGATGCCAAACATCACGCCTCCTCTTATAGATACATTTTCCTTTATATAATCTATGCTTAATCCAGATTGCGAGCTTAGTATAAACCCGCTATCCGGTAAGACTCCTGAAGCGTCCTGTTTCTCCGGTACAACTGAAAAACCGCTTCTATAGGTGTCGGCGGCAACCTTTGTTACCGGGGCAAGCGGGTTAGCCAGCCACATGACCGAAACACAAAGCGCCAGAATAAGGAAAATTGCCAGAGTTCTTTTCCACATGTTATATACCTCCTCATTATTTTTAAAAAAAATAGTATTTATGTTATTAGACGTAATAAAACGAAAATGGTTTGTAATTTCACTTTATATTATATAAGATTTATACAAAACACTGGACAAAATTTTCTAAGAGTATTACATTAATAAAAAACAGAAATGCGAGGTTGGTTTATGATTATCGGCGTACCTAAGGAGATTAAGAATAATGAATTCAGGGTAGGGATTACACCTGCCGGAGTTTTAGCATTAAAAAAAGCAAATCATGAGATTCTTATAGAAAAAAATGCAGGCATCGGAAGCGGTATTAGTGATGAAGCATATGTAAATGCTGGTGCTAAGATAGTTGAGTCAGCCGCAGAAATTTATCAAAACGCAGGTTTGATAGTGAAGGTTAAAGAGCCGGTAGAAGAGGAGTATAATCTTTTAAAACCCGGTTCGGCTATTTTTACATACTTGCATCTTGCCCCGGATAAAAAATTGACCCAAATACTCCTGGAAAAAGAAATTACAGGAATAGCCTATGAAACTGTACAGCTGCAAAGCGGTTATCTTCCGCTGCTGGCGCCAATGAGCGAAGTTGCAGGCCGTATGTCGGTTCAGATAGGGGCTAATCTATTGCAAAAAAACAATGGCGGNCTTGGGACCTTGCTGGGAGGAGTTCCCGGAGTCCCCGGAGTTAATGTAGTTATTGTGGGAGGCGGCATAGTGGGAGCAAATGCAGCCAGAATGGCAGCAGGATTAGGAGCCCATGTGGTAGTTCTGGACATCCGCAAACAGCGGCTCAACTACATTGACGAAACCTTTGCCGGACGAGTCTCCACAATGTATAGCAACGAATACAATTTGAGCAAGGTTTTAAAGAGAGCTGATCTTGTAATCAGTACTGTTTTGATACCCGGAGGCCGTGCTCCTAAAGTAATTACCGAAGAAATGGTTAAATCAATGAAACCGGGGTCTGTAATAGTTGATGTGGCTATAGATCAGGGGGGGTCGGTAGAAACAATTCCTCATGCTACAACTCATAAGGATCCGGTTATTGTGAAACATGGGGTGCTGCATTACGCAGTTGCCAATATTCCCGGTGCTGTACCTAAAACAGCTACCTACGCTCTTTCAGGAATGACGCTGCCATATATCTTGAAGATGGCCGATATGGGAATAAAAGAGGCTATGATGAAGGATTATGCATTGTTACTGGGTCTTAACACATACAAGGGTTGTATAACATGCCATGGTGTTGCTGAGGCGCAAGGCCTGGAATACATTGATCCAAGAATAATACTATAATATGTATTCTACATTCTTCCACAAATATCCAGATAAAACTCCCGTTTTTATTGAAATTTTACAAGAATCATGATAGAATGATTGATAATAAAATCGAATTATTAGGTAGGATAGGATTACTATGAAATTATCTGCAAAAAGGCCGAAATCAACTCATTCTTCGTCAAAAAAAGCGCCAAAAAAAGATAAAGTCAAAAAGGCTGGAGTGTTTTCAAGTATAAAAACTAAATTAATTGCATGCTTTATAATTTGTATAATACCAACATTATTAGTCGGAATTATATCGTACAACAGCGCTTTTAGTGCCGTTAAGGATACTGCATCATCGGCGATATTGCAAACAATGCAGCAGACTAATGAGAAACTTGCAATAACGCTTGATAATGTTGAAAGCTTATCTTCTCAAATAATGTTAAGTTCCCAATTAAGAGATTACTTTTCATATACTGATGATGGTGACACTACATTATTTGAAATACAATCTGCTACCAACTTAAATGATGACTTAAACAGTCTCACAAATGTAAATAAATACCTGGAAAGTATAACAATTTTAGCAGACATCCCCTTACCTGTTGGAACACGAGGTTATACTCTGAGTCCCGCAGCTTATAACAACCTTGCAGAAAGTGAAATTATGACAAGAGCGAGAGCGTTGGGTGGTATGACATTCTGGGTAGGTTCTCATCCTGAAATTGATGAGAATAGATCAGAAATAAGAGATCAAAAAACTTATGGTCTATCGTTAATACGGCTGCTGAAGCATATGGATATGGGGGTAAGTAAAGAGGCATTACTCATAATTGATATTAAATCGAGTTTTATAGAGGAAACTCTGCAAAAAATAAACCTTGGAAATAACAGTGAATTGCATCTTATTAGCCCTGATGACAGAGATTTCGCCATCCGTGTTGAAAATGACGAAGTCCGACTAATTGATACAACACAATTCGACAACCATATAACTGAACAGGAGTTTTATTCCAGAATAGCTTCAGACGAAATAGAGGATTCTTTTACAGATAAATATAATAACGAAGAATACATGATTATGTATACTGACCTTATAACTTCAGCTGGTGATACCGGATATAAACTTGTAGGTCTGGTACCTACAGCTAACTTTAGAGAAGCAACAAAAAGCATAAGGGATATGACTATAATTATTACAGCAATTGTTCTTATTGTTGCAATGTCCATAAGTATTACCCTCTCTCTGGGCATATCAAATGCTTTAAAACGTGTTTTAGAGGCATCACAAAAGATAGCAAAGGGAGACTTAACTGTAACTCTTAAGAGTAAGCGAAAAGATGAACTTGGTGTCCTGACAGACAGTATTAATTCCATGATAGACAATATGCGAGAACTGATTTCAAATGCCGCAAGTACGGCGTACGCAGTCATAGAGTCATCTAAGATTGTGGGGAATACCTCGGAACAAATCACTATAGTATCGAATGAAGTTGCAAAGACAGTTCAGGAGATCGCTACGGGTGCTTCTGTACAGGCATCCGACTCGGAACAAGGAGCGGCAACTATGTCGGATCTCGCAATAAAAATTAATGAAATATCCGAGTATACCAATGACATAGCGAAGTTTTCCGATGCGACAATCAACTTAACTGAAGAAGGACTTGTTTCAGTTGATGATCTTGAAATTAAAGCAAAAGAAACAACAGCTATTATCCAAGAAATTATAGTTGACANTCATGAGCTTTCNGGACANTCAGAGGCAATAGGAGATATAGTTGAGGTAATAAATAGTATTGCTGCCCAAACAAATCTGCTCTCACTGAACGCTGCAATAGAGGCTGCCAGAGCAGGGGATGCCGGGCGAGGATTTGCCGTTGTAGCTGAAGAAATTAGAAAACTTGCCGAGCAATCGGCGGCTGCTACAGGAGAAATTGCAAATATAATAAAGAATACTCAAAGCCAGACTGCAAGAGTAGTAGAAAGAGCGAAATCATCTGAGGGAATTCTATTAACACAAAATAAAGCGATGAATGATACTTTGGAGGTATTTAAGAAGATTTCAGGCTCCATGGCTGAGTTAGCCAAAAAAGTAAACGAAATCAACGATAAGGTTAAGGAAATGGATGATTATAAGAACAAGGCTATGGGCGCTATTCACAACATTTCATCTGTATCAGAGGAAATTGCTGCTGCGACTGAGGAGGTATCAGCTTCGACTGAGGAACAAGTGGGTTCTATCGAAGAACTTAACTCTCATGCAAAAGAGCTGGAGAATGCAGCCGGTAAGCTAGAAACCTCCATAAAAAGTTTTAAAGTTAATTAGATCAACAAATTATGACGTCTTTGATTAAAGGAGCATGGATTTCGTATAGCCCGTTTCCATGCTCTTTTTATATGTTGTGCATTATGGTATTTGGGTAAGATATTAAGTGTTAGATTTTTTAGCGAAAGGATATTTATTATGGTTAACAACAATATAAAATTAAAAGAGATATATCTGGCTGGCGGCTGTTTTTGGGGGACAGAAAAATATTTTTCTTTGGTGCCTGGCATAGTTGAAACCGAGGTGGGGTACGCAAACGGAAATACCAAAAACCCAACATATGAAGATGTTTGCT
>JGI24709J26583_10002354_pt1 | contig 15641 bp, 14 predicted proteins | sample BioPla2DNA1_FD_26583 | JGI IMG/M metagenome (IMG submission 26583) | reverse complement strand
TTAATTCCGGCAAATACAAAACGTTCAATGTTGATATTTGGAGTGTTTTTATGGATTGACTTGATCATTTTTGGCGCAGGATTGCTAACTACAATAGTGCTACTAATGGTTTTGCCGTTAAACACGTTAACCTTAACAATTATAGCAATAAGCCCTGGACTTGTTACGGGATTTCTTGTATTACCAATTCCTAACTATCATAATGTTAGGACAATATTAAAAAGTGTATATCAGTTTTATACTACAAGACAAAAGTTTATTTGGAAAGGTTGGTGCTTCCTAGATGGCGAAGAGAAAAATAAAGAGCAAATATACAAACGATGATGTTCCTGTAAAAAGTATTACTAATGGAATGATTTTATTGGATAATGGTTTAAAGGTTACTGGTGTTAAAATCATGCCTCGTAATATTTTTATCCTAGACCAAGATATGCAAGATAGCATAATCGTTAATTTAAAAAACGTTTACAATCTTATTGATTATGAATTTTGGATTATTGCTGCTGATAGACCGGTAGATATTAGTATCTATTTGTCGCAACTACAGTTATTATATAATTCAGTAAATAGTCAAGTGAAAAGAAAATTAATTTTGGAAGATATCAATAAAGGGAATATGTTTATGAATAATAATGTTGTTGATACGGAATATTTCTTATTATTTAAAGAAAAAGATAATGACTTAATTCAAAAACGTATCAGGGTGTTAATCAACGCGTTTGCCAGTGCAGGATTAACATCTTATCAAACTACTAATGATGATTTACGGATGATTTTAGATAACTTTTTAAATGGTGGACAAACCACTGATTTTGGGACGGTGATCGGATAATGAATATAAAAAATCAAATAGCGCCGAAAGGTTTAGAATTCCGTTCAGGAGATTTTATAATTAGCGATAAGTGGGCAACAATTTTAACTGTTGTTTCATATCCTAAAATGATTAATATTGGTTATCTATCATCATTAACCAGTATGTCTGGAATAAAAGTTGTTATTAAACACATTCCGTTACCGTTTTCAGTAATTAGGAGAATGATAAATAAGGAAATTGCTGATTTAAAACAACGATATCAAGATGAATATGATAAAACTATTCAAGAACGAATTCGTCAAGATTATGAATCATTGGAATACTTCGTTTCAATGTTAGCATCTAGTCAATCAAAAATTTATGATTTTCAAATGCATATTATGATTACAGCGGATTCTGAAGAAGAATTGATTAGTAAAAAATTGCAAGTTAAAAATTATGTTGAAGCAATGGAAATGCGTGCTTTTCCACTTCGTTTTGAACAAGAAAGGGTATTGAAATCAATTATACCAATTTACCCTAGCCAAGACATTGAACAACGAATCGGAACTCCCATACCTTCAACCACATTAGCGGCAATGTATCCATTTATTTTTGATAGTATTAAAGATCCGGGTTTATCAACCTTATTAGGTGTTGATTTTTCGGGGGGGGTAATTTTATTTAATCAATTTTTATATCAAACAAAAAAGGAACATAACAGAAACAATGCTAACATGATTATTTTAGGAACATCAGGAAGTGGTAAGTCAACGGCTGCTAAATTGTTATTGCGTAGCAATATTAGAAATAACCATCAAATTATTGTTATCGATCCTGAAGGTGAATTAGAAGAAATGATTAAACGATATGATGGTGATTTTATTGACCTTGGTAAAGGTGGGGAATTTGGAATGATAAACCCACTAGAAGTTGTTTTGGACTATGATGAGGAAGAAGCAAAACAAGGGTTAGGATATACCGTTTTAACAAGAACACTTCAAACTTTGAAGGCTTTCTTAAAATATTATGATCCTCAGGTAGATGAAGATGTTGTTACTATGTTCAGTGAAGTTGTTCAAGATACATATCGTCGTTTTGGAATGGATTTTAATACTGATTTTACAAAATTCACCTCTAAAGATTATCCAACCTTTAAGGATGTCTACGCAACAATTAGAGGTCGACTTTTATCTATGCCTGACCATAGTCATGAAAAGGATGTTTTAGAACGCTTAGAACTTAAAATAAGACCAATTGTTAAAGAACTTAGATACTATTTTGATGGTCACACAACAATTCAAGCGCAAAGTGAAATAATCGTTTTTAACATTCGCGAATTGATGAATGCCGATACTAATATTAGAAATGCTTTATTCTTTAACATTTTAAAATATGCTTGGGGTCTTACTTTAAATAGAACAGTTAACACGATATTAATGGTAGATGAGGCGCATGTTTTATTAAGTGGTAATAATACATTGGGTGCTGATTTCTTGGCCCAAGTTCAACGTCGTTCTAGAAAGTATAATACTGGAACAATCATTATTACACAGCAACCGAGTGACTTCTCAGATCCTAGCGTTATAACTCAAGGTAAGGCAATCTTTGACAATGCCTCTTATTATCTTGTTATGGGACTTAGAAAACAAGCTGTAGAAGATTTAGCAAAATTAATCGATCTAAATGATAATGAAAAAGAAAGTATCAAAAGATATACTCAAGGTGAGGCTTTATTTGTATGTGGAAGCCGAAGAATGAGAATCAACATTGTTGTTACGGAACAAGAGTTAGATTCATTTGGTAGTGGTGGTGGATACTAGTTATAAATTAATAACATAATAAGTTGGCGGTGAGTTAAATGAACAATGAAGATAATAATCAAAATAAAGGTGGATTGAAAAATGTTGATCAATCTGCTCCAAAAGCTATGAAAACTATTGAAAAAATAAAAAAAACTAAAGTTGCCATAGCTGTTATTTCAGCAATCGCGCCAATTTTAGGTTGGTTAGTATTAGCACTTTTTCTTTTTATGGCTATCATGATGCCTATTATATATATATCTGAAAAAAAAGATGAATCTTTAGATGGCATAGATAAATTTATAAATTTTATAACCTTAAATGGTTGGAATTCATCTGAAAAAAGATTTTTTGAAACACTGGAAAAAGAATATAATAGGTATGACCGTATAAATAATAGAGAGGGAGAACTTGATATTCCACTTATTGCAGCAACGATTCATTATAATACGGTGGTTGATATTGATTCATACAAGATTACTGAAGATGATAAAAACGAATCGTATGAATATGATCACACAGATCCAGAAATATCGAAAAGCCAATTAAGGAATTTTTACGTAGTTGCTAATGATCAATTAGGTAGTGCCTTTACCCTTGTTTGGGGAGAAAAAAAATTGCTTGGCCATTTAATTGATACAAAATTTACGACAACTTGTGTTGATTCTACTTGGGATGAAATTACAGAAAGTGGAGCAGCGGTTTTAAGAGATTTTATGTCTCATTGGAAGTATACTGTTGGAGACACGGTTAAGAATAAATTAAGTTTGATAAATGCTTTTAATATTGCTAGATTGATATATAGCTATCACCAAGAGGGCGAAAATTATTTTAAAAGTCAGTTAAGTAATTTATACCATGAAGCTAAGTATGATAATTTTGTTAGTGATTTTATTAGAATTATCAAACAGTCAGATTTAACAAATACGTGTGGTGAAGGCCAAATACCCATGCCTGTTATAAATAAATTTATAAATTACGATTTATATAAAAAGTATTTAAAAGAGGTTTATTTACCGCAAAGGTCATATACTGAATGTGATCAATGTCAATATAATATGGCTAGTAAAAAAGAAAAGGAAATTATTTTAAATAGAATGATCACTGAAATTTTTGACCAAAGGGATGCTTACCAACATTTGAAAGGAAATTCTGATAGTAGTGACAACACATATTCTACGTATATACCAGGTTTAACATCATTTCCTATTCCATTGAATAGTGAAGGTAAATTTAGAGTTAGTTCAAAGTTTGGAATGCGTAGTCATCCTATTTATAAGGATTATAGAATGCATAAGGGAATTGATTTACCGCTTGCTCATGGACAGCCAGTATATTCAATAGCTGACGGAGAAGTTATTCATGCTGGATGTCCAGCTAATGGTTGCGCTATAGGTTACGGAAAATATGTTCTTATTCAACACGACGTTGATGGTAATGGGAAAGCCGATTATTATACTTTATATGCCCATTTGTCAGTTATTAATACAGTTAATGGAGCCAAAGTAGGTGGTGGTCAAAAAATAGGGGAAATTGGAAGTACCGGTACTTCCACAGGTCCCCACTTGCATCTTGAAATTCAAGATGCAAACAAAAAGCCAATAGACCCAGAACCAATATTAAATGGTATTATCAAGGGTGACTCAGTATTTGATAATAAATATGTATACTATAATCAATCGGATTACAAACAAGCATATTGTCCGGGTATGAATGGTACCATTTCTAGTTCGGGTTGCCTCCCAACTTCCTACGCTATGATTGCAAGAAGATTAGGTAGAGCTGAAACACCAGTAACAATTGCTAATTATATTTGTAATCAAGTTCGTCAATACCGAGTTGAAAATAGTGGAACATCTTCTGATTTCTTTATTGATTCGAAGGTAATGAGAGATTACGGAATTAAAGCGACACCTTTAACAAACCCTTCAGTTGAAACGGTCATTTCACATCTTAGAAGTGGTAAACCAATGATCGCTCACCTTGGACCAGGGTATTTTACTAAAGAGGGACACTACGTTGTAGTAGACTATGTGGATAATAATGATAAGATATTTGTATCAGACCCGGCTAGTAGAAAGAACAGAACTAGATGGTATTCTAAAGAGGAATTCAAAGAAAAATTATTAGGCACATTAAGAAGTAGACAATACAATATGTGGTATTTTGAAAGAGGATGATATAATGAAAAAAGTTAAAAAGGCCTTTTTAATAATTATAGTATTTATAGTTAGTGGTTGTTCTGCTGATTATAACTTGCTTGTTACATCCAATCATAAAATAAAAGAAAATGTAAAATTATTTATGAAAAATGATCAATTACCAGAAAACGTAGTAAATATCAAAGAGTATTTTAAAAATCAAATAACATCATATAGTGATGTTGAAGAATATCAAAAATATAATTTTGATTATAAAATAGGTAAGGAAGTATCATATGTTCAAATGGATAAATGGCACACTTCTTTTGAGGAATATCAAAACTCAACTATATATGGTGAACTATTTGATGATATTTTAATTATAGAAAATAGTGAGTACATTACTTTTGAAACAGCTGGAAGATATCTATATAGTAATTTATTTGCTGAACCTGAAATGGCAGACCCTGACTTTATTATTGATGGTATTAATGTTAAAATAAGGTTACATAACAAAATTATTGAAAGTAATGCTGATAATTTTGATGAGAAAAACAATACTTTAGAATGGAGCATCACATNTAAAGATGAAACTAAAAGCATTTATTTTAAGATGAGTCATGAGAAAAGATATGATATAATATTAATAGACTTTATTTTATTAAATAAAAAAGTATTAATTCCAATTTCGTTAGCACTAGTAATAATTATTGGGTCAGGACTTTATTTTTATGTAGNATATAAAAAAAACAATTCAATATAGGTGGTGAAAAAGTGAAGTTAAAATTNAGAGCAGATTCAAAGGATGTTATTGTNTTTCTTTTATTCTCTTTAGTATTATTTTATGTTGTTGCAATTGGNATTTTAAACATTTCAATTTTTTTAGAAGAGGGAACCTTTCATGGATTTAATCCATTTCCCGTTTTTTCAAAAGACTTTTTTGCACCGACAATGGTTTTCTTTTTATTGGCAATAATAATAATATTAACTAGTGTTTCTTCTTATTTCTTTGAAAGAGAGAAAGGTTTTGGATTTTCAACTTCTCCAAAGTCAGAAAAAGGTTACTCAAGATGGGCCAAAGATAAGGAGTTTAAAGCACAATTAAAATATGTAAATCATCATGCTAAGGAAACGCAAGCAGCAGGTGTTCCATTAATTAATAATGGTCGTGAAGTTTGGGTTGATGATGGTGAATATCACAATCTAATCATTGGTTCAACTGGTAGTGGTAAAACTCAAATCATGGTTCATCCATTAGTTAAATTATTAGCTAAAAGAGGTGAGTCAATGATTGTTACTGACCCTAAAGGTGAAATTTATGAAGAAAACGCTAACCTTTTAAGAGAGAGAGGGTACAATATAGTACTACTTAATTTCCGAGATCCTCAAAAAGGTAATGCTTGGAATCCTCTTTTTTTACCATATACATTGTATCAAGAGGGAAATCAAGATAAGGCNAATGAGTTACTTGATGACNTAGCAATGAATATTCTTTATGATGAAGCATCTCAAAATCAAGATCCCTTTTGGGAAAGAACTTCAGCTGATTATTTTGCGGGATTATCTTTGGCCTTGTTTGAAGATGCAACAGAAANTGAAATAAATTTAAATAGTATTAATTACATGACAACAGTTGGTGAAGAAAAATATTTAGGCAGTAATTACATTAAAGAATATTTTAAGGATAAAGATCCCATTTCACCAGCTTATATAAACGTTGCTAGTACGATAAATGCACCAACAGAAACTAAAGGTAGTATTTTATCGGTATTCAAACAAAAAATAAAATTATTTTCTTCAAGAGAAAATATATCAGAGATGTTATCTCATAATGATTTTAATATGAAAGACATCGGACGAAAAAAAACAGCAGTGTTTATTGTTGTTCAAGATGAAAAAAAGACATATCACTCATTAGTTACGATTTTTATTAAACAATGCTATGAAACATTAATTGATGTTGCCCAAGAAAGTGGTGGAAAACTACCATATCGTACGAACTTTATTTTAGATGAGTTTGCAAATATGCCCCCATTAAAAGATGTTACAACAATGGTAACGGCAGCTCGAAGTAGAAATATCCGTTTTAGTTTTATTATTCAAAACTTTGCCCAACTATACCAAGTATATGGTAAAGAAAATGGTGAAACAATTAAAGGTAACTGTGGAAACATTATTTACCTTATAAGTAGTGAACTAAGTGCTTTAGAAGAAATTAGTAAAATGTGTGGGGAAGTTAAATCCAAGGAAAAAGATAAAACAGCTAGCACTCCTTTGGTAACAGTTAGTGATTTACAACGACTAAAACAATGGGAAACAATTATTGTTCGTACACGAATGATGCCTTTTAAAACCAAGTTAACTCCAAACTTTAAAATGGATTGGGGCGAAAATCTAGAAAAAAGTGGTTACCCAACTCGTGAAAAACAAGCTGTTGAAGTCTTTGATTTGAAAAGTTTTGTTGAAAACAAACGAAAAAAAGCCTTTCAAGATGCTAATAGTATTATGGGGAACGAGTTTGGAGGATTGTTTTCAGGATCAGCTAAAAAACCTATTTCGGAAACGAATATGGATGATTTAATTAAGAGAATTGATCAAAAAATTGCTGAATTAGAAGAAGAAGAACGTCGTGAAAAAGAACAAGAAGTAAAACTAAATAACCCAGGAACTTCACAACCTGAAACTCCTTTTGAAACTCCAGNTATTCAACCAAGACCAAAGGTTGTTAGTCAGATGGTTGAAGAACCACAGGAAATAGTAAAACCTCAAATAACACCTAGTTCTGATTTAAAAATTGAAAAAAATGTTGAAAATATAACAACAACTAAAAACAAAGANATTATTACGGATGATCAATTTTTTGATGATTTCTTCGGTGACGATTAAAAAANTAAAATATAAACGTTTAAACCCTATTTTATTATTGCTCTAACATATAATAAAGTAGGGTGGTAGATATGATATCAAATATTTCCGTATCAGATCTTCTAAAATATGACCTTGGCGGACAAATTATTGATATTAGAAGTGTTCAAAGTTATAATAATAATTATATTCCTGGAGCAAAGAATATACCAAAAAACTTATTATTAACTGAACCACAAAAATATCTCAATAAATATCAAATATATTATATATATTGTCAAAGTGGCACTCGTAGTATAATTGTTTGCAACCGATTATCAAAATTAGGTTACAAGGTTGTTAATATTAATGGTGGTTATGAAAGTTGGATATTAGAAAGGTAAGATTAATTCTTATCTTTTTATTTATTAATTAAAATGCTAGATTATAATTTCAATTGAATAAGATTTAGTTAATTCACATCTAAAAGGATACATGATATAATAAATATAGGTCAAAAACATATGATATATAGAAAAACAAATTGGAGGATGAAATAATATGGAATATATAATGATTGGATTATTAGTTATTATTATAATATTAGTTACTGTTTCACTTTTTAAAAACATTAATGAATCAAATATTACTGAGCGGTTAGGTAGATTAGAAACTAGTATGATAAAAGAGATTGGTGATTTCAAAAATAATTTTAGTCGTGATTTAACTGAAGATTTTAATCAATTAAATGAAAAAATTGAATATCGATTAAGATTGATAAATGAACGTGTTAATGAACGTTTAGATGAAAATTTTGAAAAGACTAATAAAACCTTTGTGTCAGTATTAGAAAGACTTGCCAAAATTGATGAAGCACAAAAAAAGATAGATATACTATCAAATGATATTGTTTCATTACAAAGTGTTTTAACTGATAAAAAATCTCGAGGAGTATTTGGAGAAGTCAATCTAGCCCACATAATGAGTAGTGTATTTGGAAATAATAATGATAAGATATACCAATTACAATATTCATTTAATAATGGTACAATTGCTGATTGTGTTTTATTTGCACCAGAGCCATTAGGACAAATTGCTATTGATTCTAAGTTTCCATTAGAAAATTATCAAACAATGGTTAATAGGGAAAATTCTGAGTTAGTTCGGGCGAATGCCGAAAAAATTTTTAAACAAGATATGAAAAAGCATATTGATGATATAGCTACTAAATACATTATACCAGGGGTAACAACTGATCAAGCTATTTTATTTTTACCAGCTGAAGCTATATTTGCTGAGATTAATGCTTATCATCAAGACTTAATAGATTATTCTTATAAAAAGAAAGTTTGGATTACCTCACCAACTACCTTAATTAGTACCCTAACTACAATCCAAATAATTATAAAAAATATTGAACGTGATAAATATGCCTCAATAATTCACCAAGAATTAAAATATTTAGATACTGAATTTAGACGTTATAAAGAACGTTGGGATCGATTATCCAAAAGTATTGATACTGTTAGTAAGGAAGTAAAAGATATTCATACTACGACAGATAAAATCACTAAAAGATTTAATTCCATTAGTCAAGTAGAGATACAGGAGCTCGATTATGAAATTAATAAAGAAAATTAATTATTTGTTATTTATAATTGCTAGTTGTGTAAGTTTGTATTTAGGCTTTGTATATATAAAAAATGATAACTTAATCAAACTATTAATTACAATGTCAATTATTCCATCTATGTTAATTCCATATTTTTTAAACAAGCTATTAACATATAAGATAACAGATGGTATAATAATGTTATATACAATATTCATTATTGCAGCTATTATTCTTGGTTCTTTATATAATTTGTATTATTTAATTCCCTTATTTGATAAAATCGTCCACTTTACAACGGGATTTTTATTTTCAATGTTTGCTGTAATTATTTTGAAAAATTTTAATAAATATGATCATCATAATATAAAATTTAATTTAATTTTTATGGCATCTATAACTTGTATGAGTGCTGTTTTATGGGAAATTTTTGAATACATATCTGACTATATTTTTGATGGTAATGCTCAACGAGTTTTAGAAACAGGAATTAATGATACAATGCAAGATATGATTGCAACTTTACTTGGTTTTATTATTTTTGCAATAGTATATATAGGAAAGAAAAAAAGCAATAGGTAATTATATAGAAGAGGTGTGTGCAAATGAGCGAAAAAGAATTAATAAAAAAGTGGAAAGATTTAAAAAAAATGATTGAAGAAACCCAATCACAAATCGAAAAACAAGATAATTTAAACGGAGATTCAAATCAAAGTAAAGGACAAGTCTACGGCGGTAAAGCTAAAACTTTGGGGGCTCATCCTAGTGCTAAACACTTTTTTGTGGAAACTGAGGAAACTGAAAATCATAAAGGTTACGCCTCTGCTTTACTATTAGGATTTTTAACTTTTCTTTTTCAAATTTTATTTATGGCAATTGTTTATATAATTGTTAAGTGATTAAACTGTTAACCAATAATAATTCTTTATAAAAGCAAATATAGATGTATCAAGAAAACGAAAGTTTTTCTTTTTTTATATGTTGATAAAAGGTATATAAAAAGTAGATATTCCAATAATAATATCAGTTATATAGATATTAAAGAGGTGGAATATGATTTTTATAATGATTGAAAATAAGAACTTACTGTCAAAGATTGTTAGTTATTTTGATCATGCCAAAGTAAAATATACTACTAATCCAAATGTTGATTATGATTATTATGTGGTAGCAGAATTAAATCAAAGAATATTAAAACGAATTAAAGAAAACACTTCTAACAAGAAGAAAATAATTTTTATTACTTATTTAGAAGAATACAAGATTATTGAATTTAATGATTCAAATTCTGTAAGGGCTAATACGTATAATAATTTGTTAAATTCTGTTTTAAATCAATGTTATCTAGTTATAGTTAGTTTACCCTCATTCAAGAGTATATTAAAAAAACATGTTAAAACAAAAATTGAAATTGTTGAAAAGGAAACACCAAGCTTGATTAAATTTAGAAGTAATAAGCCTTCTAAAAATTCTTGTTTAATTATAGATACATATTATAGTAAATTAGAGCGGATAAATGAAATTGCAAATAAATTTCCTAAAATAAATTTTCAAGTATTAGGGTATGTGCCAGATTATTTATTGTCATCTAAAAATATTAATATTGTTAATAACTTTCCACCTAATATCAAGATTATAAAAAACTGTAGTATTTTTGAATATATGACTTTAGTATCAAAAAATAACATTATTGTTTATTGTGAAAATAATATAAGGGACCACAATAACTTGTTATATATAATTTTACAAAAAAAACAACCATTAATAAAAAATTCTGTCGCATATAACAAATATTTTATTAATAGTAAAAATATGTATTTATATAATGATTCAAAAGACTTTATTTTTAAACTAACAAAAATTTTAAATAACAAGGTTACTAATATCAGTACCGATGCTTATCTTTTAATAAAAGATAACAACTTTGAAAAAATTAGTTATAAATTAAAAGAAATTTTAAAATAGACTATATTTTAAATCTCTTTTGCTCTATAATGTAATTATGGGGTGTAAAAGATGCATGATGAAATATTAGATATATTAAAAAAAGAAAAGAAAGCTATTTCGGCAACTGAAATTAATGAACGATTAGGACATACCTCAATTGAAGATTTTAAAGAAGTATTAAAAACTTTAGTTGAATTAGAAGAACATTTACAAGTATATCGTACTCAAAAAGGTAATTATATGCTATTTAATAATAGTCATCTTCGTGTTGGAAGTTTAATTGTTAACAAGAAAGGTTTTGGTTTTGTTGTAATTGATGGCGATGAAGATGTCTATATTCACGGTTCTAATATGAATGGAGCAATCCATTCGGATACTGTTATCATTGAAATTATTAATGTTAAAGGTATAGAAAAAGAAGGACGTATTGTTAAAATTGTTGATCGTAAATTAAAACAATTAGTTGGTGAATTTTACTACAAACAAGGTAAAGGATATATTGATCTTGATGATGAAAAAGTAAAATTAAATATAGAAATTGATAAAAAACATACTCTTGGAGCAATGAATGGTCATAAAGTTTTAGTTAGAATTCAAAATCATCTCGGTAATAACAAATACCGTGGCCAAGTTTTAAAAATTATTGGTCATAAAAATGACCCTGGTGTTGATATAATGTCAATTGCTGCTAAGTATGATATTGATGATGTTTTTCCGGAAAATGTTTTAAAAGAAGCAGAACTTATTACGAATGAAGTTACACCAGATGAGATAAGTGGGCGAGTAGATTTAAGAGATAAAACTATTTTTACTATAGATGGTTCAGATACTAAGGATATAGATGATGCTTTATCTTTAGAAATTTTGGATAATGGTAATTATCTATTAGGTGTTCATATTGCAGATGTTAGTTATTATGTTAGGGAGAATAGTCGCCTTGATGAAGAAGCTTTTAAACGAGGTACAAGTGTTTATTTAGCTGACCGTGTAATCCCAATGCTTCCCCATAAGTTATCAAATGGTATTTGTTCTTTAAATCCTGATGTTAACCGTTTGACAATATCATGTATAATGGAAATTAATGCTAAAGGTGAAGTCGTTGATTACAATATTTTAGAAAGTGTTATTCGTTCAAAAAAACAAATGACTTATGAAAATGTTAATAAAATTNTAGAAAAAAATATTATTCCCAAAGGTTATGAAGATTATAAAGAAGTGTTAAATNAAATGCATGATTTATCACAAATTCTTCGTGATAATAAAANAAGAAGAGGATTTATTGATTTTGAAATAGATGAATCAAAAATTGTTGTCAATGATAAAGGTGAGGCCGTAGATGTGGTACTTCGTGACCGTGGCATTGGTGAAAAAATAATTGAAGATTTTATGATTGTGGCCAATGAAACAGTAGCAGCGACTATTTATTTTATGGAATTGCCCTTCGTTTACCGCGTTCATGGAAAACCGAATGAAGAAAAAGTTAATCAATTTTTAGATTTCATCAAAGTATTGGGTTATAAAATAGATGTTAAAAAGAAAAATTATGACTCTAAAACAATACAAGAGATTTTAAAAAATTTAAAAGATAAAAAAGAATTTTTAATTTTATCAAAATTAATGTTAAGAAGTATGCAAAAGGCAATATATGATAACAATAATATTGGGCATTTTGGCATAGCAAGTAAATGTTATACTCACTTTACTTCACCAATTAGAAGATATCCTGATACAACCGTTCATCGTTTACTCCGAACTTATTTGTTTAAAAATAAAATAGATCAAGATACAATTAATTTTTGGGATAATCGTTTACCTTTTTTAACGGAACATACTTCGAAAAAAGAAAGAGATTCGATTGATTGTGAAAGAGAAGTAACAGATATGAAAAAGGCCGAGTATATGATGCAACATATAGGTGAAAAGTATACGGGAATTGTTAGTAGTGTTATGAGTTTTGGAATGTTTGTTGAACTTCCGAATTTAGTAGAAGGTTTAGTTAGAATAGAAGATTTAATTGATGATCGTTATTCCTTTGATGAAACTACCTTTTCTTTGAAAGGTAATAAAAACAAACGGGGCTATCGTTTGGGAGATAAAGTTAAAGTAATTGTTAAAAATGCTTCCAAAGAGGCTAAAACAATTGATTTTGGTATTGATTATGATACTAAAATTAAATAGTTGATATAATATAATAGAAAGGAACTTATGAAAAAAACAATTATAATATTAATAATAATGTTTTTTGTTGTAGGTTGTTTTCAAAAAAAAGTTAAAGTAAATAGTGAAATAAAAGAAGATAAAAAGGAATATAAATTATCTTTAATTATGGCTGGTGATGTTTTGATTCATGATGCGATTTATAAAGATGCTTATATAAGTAATGATAAATATGATTTTAATTATCTTTTTGAATACATAAAACCAATTATTCAAAAACATGATTTAGCCTTTTGTAATCAAGAAACCATTATCGGTGGTAAGAAGCTTGGATTATCAACTTACCCCAGGTTTAACTCACCAGAAGAAATTGGAGATGCCTTAGTAGATACTGGTTTTAATTTAATTAGTTTAGCTAATAATCATAGTTTGGATAAGGGAGAACAAGGAATTATTAACTCCAATAATTATTGGAAGACTAAAGATGTAATAGTTAATGGGACTTCCAAAATTGGTAGGAATGCTAGTTTCTTTAAATATTGTTAAAAGTGATAAATGAATATGAAAATAATATACAAGTAAATGTAAGTGCTTAAGGAGTTGATAAATTGATTGAAATAAGAAATCGTCAAGCTCATTTTAATTATGAGATAGTGGATACCTTTGAAGCAGGAATTGTTTTAAAGGGGACAGAAATAAAATCGATTAGGAATGGAACAGCTAATTTAACTGATAGTTATGCAATTGTTAAGAATAATGAATTGTTTTTACTGAATATGCATATTAGTCAATACAAACAAGGAAACATATTCAATCATCAAGAAACAAGAACTAGAAAATTATTAATGCACAAAAAGGAAATAATAAAATTAAATAATTTATTAACTACAGAAGGATTCACACTTATACCTTTAAAATTATATTTTAAAAGGAATAAAGCAAAAATATTGTTAGGTTTAGGAAAAGGTAAAAAAATATATGATAAGCGCCAAACGATTAAGGAAAGAGATATAGCAAGAGAAATGCAAAAAGAACATAAAGAGTATTATCGTTAAAACCATAATGGTTTTTTTTCTTTTGAATAAAGATAATAATCATTATCTAAATGTTTTTTAAACATATAGATATAGTATATTTGAAAGGAGAAGACGCATGAAGCAATTATATGATGATGCTCAAAACATAGTTAAAAAAGATCCTGCTGCTAAAAATATTATCCATGTAATACTTTTATATCAAGGTTTTCATATTTTAATATTTCACCGTATTAGTCATTTTTGTTATAATATAAAATTATATTTTATTGCTAGATTAATTTCACAGCTTGGAAGATTTTTAACGGGAATAGAAATACATCCTGGTGCTAAAATAGGAAAAAGATTATTTATTGATCATGGAATGGGTACCGTAATTGGTGAAACAGCAATTATAGGTGATGATTGTATAATATATCATAATGTTACTTTAGGTGGAACTGGTAAAGACCTTAACAAACGTCACCCTACTTTAAAGAATAATGTTTTGGTTGGTTGTGGTGCCCAAATCTTAGGTAATTCACAATAGGAAGTAGTGCTAAAATTGGGTCAAATACCGTAGTATTAAGTGATATTCCGGATAATACTACAGTTGTGGGAGAAAGGGGGAAAATATTACCATAAGTTTTTAGTTTACAAAAAGAAGTAAGAATGTTATAATCTAACTACGGGGCTGCTTGGTTTCGACAGGAATATAAGGGTTTGAGTGGCAAGTCGAAGGTACGCGTCAAGTACACAAACAAATAACTGGAAACAGAACACAATTAGCTTTCGCTTAATAAAAAGGTGAAAGGCTTCTATTATTCTTAGCCCATGAAGAATTTTAGAAGCTCGAATTAATGGGCTATATTGTTACTTTGTCTAGGAGTAATAATGAAAATTATAGACTTACTAAAAGAGCATTTGTTAGTTATGGCTCTTATTAGGAAAATTAATAGCTAACTAAACTTGTAGAAGCTTAAACACACTGTATTTTTGGACAGGGGTTCAATTCCCCTCAGCTCCACCAAATATGTTAAATCAAATTACTATTAAGATAGTAATTTTTTTAATTTAATTATCTTATTTACATAATTAATTAATAGTTATATAATTAAATTGTATATTATATGGAAAGAAGGACGAGAATAGAAAATTTAGGCAAGTTTTTTTGGGGATTAGTATTTATAATTGTAGGAGTTCAAAGGTGCTAATATTGATGTTGTATTTACTAGTGTTGCCTTAGATTTGCAAAAGGCTAAAATAACTAAAGAGGCAGTCATCAAAGCTAGTTCGATTTTTGGTGGAATAGAAATAAAAGTACCAAGTGAT
>JGI24709J26583_10002353_pt1 | contig 15645 bp, 15 predicted proteins | sample BioPla2DNA1_FD_26583 | JGI IMG/M metagenome (IMG submission 26583) | reverse complement strand
TCGTTTAATGAAAATCTATTTTGAAGTCTCCATGTGATAGACTTCAGTTTTTTAGAATTTTCAGGGTTGTTTCACTGTTCAATTATCAAGGTACTGATTTCGCAATGCCTTAATTTTAAAGGCTTTACGCTATTTGTTTTTTGCTTTTCGCAAGGTTCTGTGTTGCGTCAGCAAGGACCATTATATCACCCCTAAAAATTTATGTCAACAACAATTTATATTATTTTTTAATCCTTTTTTTGGATTGTAAGAATTAAACAAAGCGACGTACCATTTCTGATGCGTCGCTTTATACTCATTAAGAAAGGTATTACCCCTACTTCTGTACCAGATGAATTGCAAAGCCTCCCAGCTCCTCTTCTAAATATATAGCAACCGGTTTATTATTCTTGTCATACTTTTTACTTTCCTCATTAAAGGTATATCCCTGCTGCTTAAGATGAAATATCGCTCTGTCTATATAATTGGTCTGAATTGCAATATGACCCTTTTCACCGAGATATGGCTCATTCATTACCTCTATTCCGGTACCTGCAAATACTGAGCCGTTACCGACTTTCTTTTTAAATCCGAAAAGCTTCTCAAAGGCTCCCGCCAGATGATTTGCCTGCTCCTCGTTCTTTGCATTTATACCTATATGACGAAGCTCGAAGCCCAGCATCATTGTAACGGCTTCCCTGGTAAGTTCGGTTATCTTCTCGAATTCCCCCGCTTTGATAATATCATCCTTAACCATCCAGCTTCCGCCACAGGCTATAACCTTAGGAAAATCAAGGTACGATGTAAGATTGTTCGCATTAATACCTCCGGTAGGCATAAATTTCATATTTACATACGGTCCTGCCATGGCTTTAATCATAGCCAATCCTCCGGCTGCCTCAGCAGGAAAGAACTTAACCACCTCAAGACCCAGCTCGATTGCCACTTCAACATCACTGGGAGCTGAACATCCGGGAGTAATGGGGATCCCCTTATCCACACAGTAACGGACTACCTTAGGGTTTAATCCGGGACTAACGATAAAGGTAGCGCCTGCATTTACAGCCAAATCAACCTGCTCTGTTGTAAGAACCGTTCCTGCTCCGATAAGCATATGTGGGAAGGCTTCTCTCATAAGCCTTATGGATTCCTCTGCGGCGGCTGTACGAAATGTTACCTCTGCACAGGGAAGCCCACCGTCACACAAGGCCTTTGCCAAGGGTACCGCATCCTTTGCGTCATCCAGCTTAACAACCGGTACAATACCCATTAACTGAATTTTTCTTAGTACATCGTTCATTTCGATTCTCCTTTATTTAATCTGAATCAGTTATAAATGACTAAAACAAACTTACTGCCTTCATAACTATATTTAAGAAAATGTTCTTATCATATAAAAAGCTTAATATTGCATTATCCTTTATTTGTTCGAATGCGGTTTTTCCCAGCTCCGTTCCGCCAAATACAGTTATTAAAATAAATAGCAGCCACACCACAATCACTCCCTGCAGGCCTCCTACCAATAAACCGGCTATCTTATTTAGCTGATTCAGTATCGGCAGCTTACTTATAATATTAAGAGCAATACTTAATATCCAAAGCCCGATAAACACAATAACAAAGGTAATTACAAATGCCAATGCATTAATAACTATCCCGGTTACATGGGATATGATATATGATTTAACATTAGCCTCCTGCTTAGCCTTGTTCTCACGAAGAGAATCCTTAATGGATTTTGGTAAGGGTAGTCCCTCAATCATATCATCATCGTTGGCAACCTCGGTCTGGTCCTCAAACAACATTTCCTCTACCTTCTGNGATGTCTTCTCATAAAACACTTCGTTATTTTTTAGCATCCCGTTTATCACAGGACTTATCCATACGGTTAAAATCAATGAGATTATAAATGAAAACATCGAGAATACAATCTTAACCAACCCAACCCTACGCCCAATCAATGCATTTATAACGATAATTCCGGCAACGATCAATAATAACCAGTTCATAAACTCCTCCTCCTTTTTCACACTTTACGAAGTCAAAATACAACCTTCTACTCAACCAGCTGTATCTCTAAAATCTCCTGTGGATTAATCATAAAATAACGGTCCAGATGGTTGATGGGATATATAGCCGAGATATTGGTGGAAAATGTATATCTGAACTTTTCCCTTCCGTCAGCCCTATATATGAGGCAAGAAAGATTATCATACATAATCACTTCTTCTCCGGAGACATATATGGTTTCATATTCAAAATCCAGCTCCTTATCCAGAACCCTGTTACCCTTTAGGTCATATAAGAGCAGTCTTGGCTCTGTNTCTTTGGTCTCGTCAAGAACAATACCTGCATATTTTTCATTATGTAATATGCTTTTGATTTTGCCTTCTACGGTTTCTTCTTTGGTAAACTCTGCTATCTCTTCCATGGCAAATATCAGCAACCCGTTCTCTTTATAGGCACAGACTGTATCATTATCCAGAAATGTTATTCGAGGTACAATCTCGTTTTCGTGAATCTGTACCCCTGCAAGACGATCGGTAAAATTCTTACCAACCTCTCCGTAGTTTAAAAACAGTATATTATTAATGATTTCTCCTTTGTTAATGCTAAGATATGTTGCAGCCACCTTTTCTCCGTCATCGGAAATAGAAATATCCATAGGATAGCCGTCCCTTGTTATATTTGTTACCTTCTCACCAAGGAGGTCTCCTTCTTTACTGTATAGCTCTATATAGCTGGTGTCTTCCTCTATCATTAGGACGGCTACCACTCCCTGCTTTGCCACCTCGGCCTTAACAATGGGATGGTTCATAGTTAGGCTTCCTGCTATTCCCTTTTTGTTAAATATATGTAATTGCTTGCTGCCCCTGTCGGCTATTACAACATAATCCTCACANGTGTCGGCAATCGGGTCGGCCATTTCATAGGCACCGTTCCACAGCAAATTCCCTTTACTGTCAACAGCAACGGCACCGTCCCTACTGTATCTGACTACAGCACTCTTATATTGCAGATATCCTCCCAGGTTCTCCTCGGTATTATCCACCCTATCCATGACCTCATAATCCTGGTAGCTACGATTAAATAATCTGATTAAATATATCGCTCCGATTACTATAATGATAACAAACAGTGACACAAATATAATCGTCCTGTTTCTACGATATCTCCTTCTTCTCTCTTCGTAATCCCTCACCGCTTGTCCACCTACTTCTTTTAATGCCAAAGATTTATTTGCTTGTCTCTGACTTTATAGAAATTATACCTCATTTTCTGAATAATGGCACTAGTATTTTACATATAAAATGTGCCATAGCATATTAACCTTAAGATTAATTGTTCTACGGCACGTAATAGCATTTTATTATGTTTTATCAATAACATTATGGAAGAATAAGCTTCTGCCCGATATAAATCATATTCTCATCTTCAATGTTATTAAGCTGCTTGATTTTAGATATGTAATTGGCAGAATTATATAGTCTATAGCTGATGCCCGCCAGAGAATCCCCGGCCTTAACTATATAGTATTTTACCTCCTCCTCAGCCGCATTATCATCTGCTTTCTGTCCGGTGATGGTTTCCTGAAAATCATCCTCAACGGTCTCCGAACTTCCTTTATTTCCATTCTGTTGCCCGTTATCGGAATTTANATTATTTTCATCGCTCTTATTATCTNTATCGTCCTCATTTACAACATCAGGCAACGGAGATACCCCTCCCGGAACCACAACAACATCTAAGCTTTCCTCTGTGTCAATAGGCTTATCGACTACCTGCTCCTTTGCGNCATTTGACATTGCCTGATTATTTTCATTTCTTAAGAATACGGACTCTACTTCCTTTAGATTTTGATATAAGGAATCCAAGGTGCTTTGCATGGTTTTCATCTGGTCATAGTTGCTTAGCATGGCCGCACCTACCACCAGGATAATTACTGCCAGCAGTGTACCGGCACCATACATAAGACGACTTATGCTCTTGCTTTCCTCTGTTGGCTTCTTATTCTGCAGTATTGTTCGAATTTCCCTTGATACTCTGTCATCATACTGCTCTTCCTCGCTGGGTTTACCCTTGCTTTCAATCATATAAGTTTGCATGTCTTCGTTCTTCTCGTAGTATATGTAATAGCCACTCTGCGAGCCTAAGACTCCGTTCTCATAGAAATAAAAGGCTTCCTCCTTTTCCATATTATCATAGGTGAGCAGGGTTTTATCCTGTCCGGCAAAATTATCTATATGAGCCTTCAAAATTCTCTCTTTATCCTCCAATAGATATCCCGGTCCTCCGATAAACCATCCCACAATTTCGGTATTTACGAAATATTTCTTAATATTTTCATATATGGATGTCCAATGGTCATTGGTAAATGCAATACCATTTGCCACATCGATTCCTTCCACCTCTACCGCTCCTGATATGAAAAGACACCGTCCCTGTTCTAGCTTTGCATATTGGCCGACTAATACGGCCACACGGCATGTTGAATAATCCTCCCCTGCCAACTGCTTTGCGAAGGTCATAACATAATCTTCAATATATATTTTTCTGGCGTTTGTACTCTTTCCAATCTGGCGAATATTTTTTGGCATTTTAAAGCTTGTCTGTACCATGTCAGTCTGATTCGCTTCTGTATTATCATTGCTGTATACCGATTCTATCATAGGCCCCTCTCCTATCAACTATTAAGTTAAGGTACGGTGCATACTGCACAGCTTTCTATCTATCTTACCATGAATCAGACATACATTGTGTCACATTTGGTATCGGTTTGATAAGAAGTTATCTTCATGATTCTACCTACGCTCCATAAATCGTATATTTTCCACGCAATATCGTCTGTCCTAGTTATTACATTTGCGAATTACGTTTGATTTTGAAGCTTGTTTTTAATATATGGCTGGTTTTCAATGTCTATTTTTAAAGTATTTGGTAATACTTAACCTAAGCTTATGTTTTGCATTATTATGGAGGTATTATGGGCATTTTTATAAGAAGCAAAAATCGTACTATATACTTTAATTCAAACGAAAAGAATTCAGCCTATGAACTGGGCTTGGAATTATTGGCATTAATGAAGAAGCATTTGAAATATAATAGAAATATCGTTTTCTTGTGTATCGGGTCAGACCGGGCTACAGGAGACTGCCTCGGGCCTATAATCGGATACAAGCTGTCTAAATATATTAATCAGCCACATATTCATATCTATGGGACTTTGGAGCATCCAGTACATGCCAAAAATCTAAAAGACACCGTCACAATGATAAATGAAAAGCATAATGATGCTTTTATCATTGCAATCGATGCCTCGTTAGGTAAATCAGATCATATCGGTTATATAACTCTGGGTGACGGTCCGCTGAAGCCGGGGGCAGGAGTAGATAAGGATCTGCCCGAGGTCGGTGATTTATTTATCACGGGTATCGTCAACTTCTCCGGATTATTTGATCATATGCTTCTGCAGACAACTAGATTAAATGTTGTTATGTCTATGGCTGACCAAATATGCTTGGCTATTAAATATTGTGTTAGTAATGTAAAATCTCAGCTGTTAAAGGAGGCAGTTACGAAATAATTAACCCATGTTCTGCCTATGGAACTGTACGGCCTCTGAAATGTTAGAAGCATTGCCGGCCTCAATAATATTGATTAATGAATCTATTCTATCAAGCGTAATAAGGTCTTTGCCTATAAAGGGCTCATATTCACTGGCTATTTTTAAGGTCAGTCCCTTTATCTTTTCATCTGCCTGAGCTATCTCTGCGATTATCTTCTCATTCTCTGCTTTCAGGCTACTTAGCTTGTCCTCATACTGTCTTTTTATTTCAGAGGTAATTACCTGAACTGTACTATTTTCAAAGGTGAGAAGCGCCTCCTTCTTCTGCTGGGCAATCTCCGCCACCTGAGCGTCAAGCTTATTAAGCTCCTCATCAAAATTCTCTAAGCCATATGCACTTTCATCTCTGTCCTTTTTAATATCTTTTTTAATGGCCTTTATCTTTCTCTTATTGACTACTATATCATGACGCAGAGAACCGACCTGCTTAAGGANATCCCTATGCTTGTCCTTTGTACGATTTCCAATAAGAAGATAAAGTCCTCCGAATATTACAACCGTTATAACATATGTAAGAACAAGATAATATATTTTCTCTTCGGGAAGAATGAAGNAGTATATGCCACAGGGAATAACCAGTAGAGTAATAAAAAGTGCCAAGATTATTATTAAAATATCGCTAAAATACCTTGGATAATATAAAGCATAATAAAGCTTCGTATTACAAAAGGAAGAAACATGCTTTTGTCTGAAAAGAGTCTTTGTCTCAAGTTTAAGTCTATGATTATCTTCCCTAAGGGAAGCCGTCTCCTCGCTTATTCTCTCAGACATCTTCTTACTCTTACGCTTGTCTCTTTTATCCTTTATCTTTTTTATGCTGGCTCCTGTTTTATCTAATTGCTTATCAAAGGCTCCTTCTATTTCGGCTCTTCTTTTTTTAATCGTAGCCTGAACCTCATCAGATGACGCCCTTTCTAGGTTTTGAATATTCTTTTCGTTCTTTTCTTCTTCCAGCATTAAGTTTTTTAGTTTTTCTTGATATCCGTGAAGCTCAAGTAAATTCTCCTTGATTTCATTTAGTTGTTCCACCCCGCCGGATAACAGATTTCCTTCATCCATTACAATTCCCCCCGGTACATTATTATATTTAAATTCTAACTCCATTAACTCTATAGGTCAAGATTAAGTCTAAGCCTTAAGCTCCTCTATAGATGGATAATTCAATTCTCCGTCGATGGTCAGGTCTGTTTCAATAAGTTTACGGATACAGTTTTTTTGTTCCTGATTAAGTTTTACGTACCTCTTTTTCTCTATCTCGGCAGCAATTGCATCGTAATCCTTGCTTACCGAATCTATCATTGCCTCTTTGATTAAGATATAGTGCAGCATTAATTGATTCCTACGCCTCTTATTAATAAGCTCATTAAGAAGCTCCTCCACTTTACGCTTTTGTNGCTCGCCATAGGGGAAAATCTTCTTAAAATAGGCCTGATAGTTTTCTTCACGCTCTTTCTTACTTTCATATTTAAATCCAAAAAAAGTAGCCATATATAATATCCCTCCTAATAACCGAAGATTCCTTCCAGAGATTCATCATTTTCAATCCATTCTGAAACATCAATAACACGGTAAGCATCCTTGGTATCCCTAAGATAAACATCCTTAATGCCAGCATTAATAACCATTCGCTTGCACATCGAACAGCAGATGGCGTCCTTGACATAATTACCCGTATCCACCTCGATACCTGTAAGATAAAGAGAACTGCCAATCATTTTGTCTCTGGATGCGCTGATGATTGCATTTGCTTCGGCATGAACACTTCTACATAATTCATAGCGTTCTCCTCTGGGAATATTAAGCTTACTTCTAATGCACTCTCCAATATCACAGCAGTTTCTTCTGCCTCGGGGTGCGCCCACATAACCTGTGGATATAACCTCATCATTTTTCACCAGAACGGCGCCGTATTTTTTACGAAGGCAGGTTCCTCTCTGCGCAACAACCTCAGCCAAATCTAAATAATAATTGGCTTTATCCCTTCTCATCATTTGTATGTACCTCCCACAAATAAAAATAATTTCTCTATATTGATTATTTTAATCTAAACCAAGCCATAATGAAAGAACTTTGTATATTTCTTTTTATGAAATAGTCTAAAGGAATTTAAAATAAAACTTTAGTACTAATACTTAATCTTTAGGGCTCTGAATGAATTCAGAACCGCTAAGAATGTTACGCCCACGTCTCCGAATATGGCCATCCATAGATTTGTAATACCCAATGCGCTCAGTATAAGTATCAGTATCTTTACACCTATGGCAAATATAATATTCTGATTGGCTATTCCGATTATTTTCTTAGATAATCGAATGGCCACCGGTATCTTTGCAGGTTCATCTGTCATAATTACCACATCTGCTGCCTCTACAGCCGCATCCGAACCCAAGCCACCCATTGCTATTCCTACATCGGCTCTGGCAAGAACAGGAGCATCATTTATCCCATCTCCCACATATGCCAGCTTACCCTTATGGGATGTTTGAGTGAGCAGTTCTTCCANCCTATCCACCTTATCTTTAGGCAACAGCTCCGTATATACCTTGTCAAGACCAAGCTCTTCGGCAATTTTCTCGCCGACACTTCTTTTATCACCGGTAAGCATTATGGTCTGCTTTATATTAGCAGCCTTTAGGTTCTTAATTGCCTCATGGGAATCCTTCCTGATTTCATCGGCTATCAAAATATATCCTGAGTAAATTCCGTCTATCGCAACGTGTACGACGGTGCCCGTTTGCTTCTTATCTATATAATCTATTTCTCTTAGTTTCATCAGCTTGGCATTTCCGGCTATTATTTTCTTACCATTTACCACTACCTCAACACCATGACCTGCATTCTCATATGCCTCCGATATGATACTCTGGTCAATTTCTTTTCCGTAAGCCTTTAGAATAGACTTTGATATGGGATGACCGGAGATGCTTTCTGCATGAGCAACCAGCTCTATAAGCTCCTCTTTGGATATACTCGTCGAATATATTTCCTGAACCTCGAATACACCCTTGGTAAGAGTTCCTGTCTTATCAAAGACCATAATCTCCGTATTAGCCAAGGCTTCGAAATAATTACTTCCCTTTATAAGAATTCCTTTCTTAGAAGCTCCTCCTATTCCGCTAAAGAATGTTAGAGGAATGGATATAACCAGTGCACAGGGACATGAAACCACAAGGAATGATAATGCCCTATAAGTCCACTCACTGAATTCTTCTCCTTTTACTATAAGAGGAGGAAGCACTGCCAGTAAAACCGCAAGAATTACAACAACAGGTGTATAATAACGTGCAAATTTAGTTATAAATTGTTCCGACTGAGATTTCTTACTGCTTGCATTCTCTACCAAATCCAAAATCTTACTGACGGTAGATTCTTCATATTCCTTCGTCACCTCGGCTGTAATGAGTCCGCTTATATTAATACATCCGCTTAATATCTCATCCCCTGGTCCCACATCACGGGGCAAGGATTCACCTGTCAGAGCGGAGGTATCCACCATAGATGTTCCCTGTAATACCCTTGCATCAAGGGGAATACTCTCACCGGGCTTAATTACAATTATATCTGAAACCTTTACTTCTTCGGGAGAAACACTAATAATCTCATCATCCTTCTTTATATTTGCATAGTCCGGTCTTATATCCATCAGGTCCGCAATAGATCTCCTCGACTTGTCAACGGCATAACTCTGAAACAGCTCGCCTATTTGATATAACAGCATTACGGCTATTCCCTCGGCATACTCACTGATTATCATTGCTCCTATAGTTGCTAAAGCCATAAGGAAATTCTCGTCGAACACCTTACCCTTTGTAATATTCCTGACCGCCCTAAGAACGATATCCCCACCGACAATAATATAGCTCGTAAGAAACAGCACGATATTAGGCCATTCCTGTCCTGTGTCTATTAATAATGCAGCCACCAGTAATATGGCTCCTGTTATAATCCGTATTAATCGTTTTTTCATATTATTGTTCATGCTTTCTCCCTCTAGCCTTTCCTAATTCTAAGCCTATAAATTATGCCTGTACTATTTTTGTACCGGGTTCAATTCTTCCTATAATTTTTTGTGCTTCATTGATTATCGCAGACATATTATCATCATCCGCTTCAATGATAAGCTTTTGAGTCATAAAATTCACGGTTGCTTCCTTAACGCCGGTTAATTTACTGACAGCTGCCTCAATCTTTGAAGCACAGTTAGCACAATCCAGACCTTCAAGTTTAAATCTTTTTTTCATGTAAATTCCTCCATTATATTAACGTCATTTAATAAATATATATAAATCTCCATGAATACTTGAACAAGTATTCATGTGTTGGGGCAAAAAATAATTCTGTTACGAATTATTCTTCATTAATATGGACTAAGCCCTGATCAAAAATCATCTTTACATGTTCATCATCTAATGAATAATATACTACCTTACCTTCTTTTCTGTTCCTAACCAACTTGGCCTGCTTTAGCACTCTCAATTGATGAGATATAGCCGATTGAGTCATGTTCAGCAGATATGCGATATCACAGACACACATCTCGGCTTCATCCAGTGCCCACAAAATACGAATTCGTGTAGAATCTCCAAACACCTTAAACAACTCGGCTAAATCATAAAGAGTCTCTTCCTTTGGCATCTTTGCCCTAACACTATTCACAACATCCTCATGGATAACCTCACAATCGCATCTGTCAGCAGGAACTGTTCTTTTCGACATGGTTTCACCTCGTTTTTGATTAATCATATGCAAAATCATATTATATGTACCTTATTGATTACATATGAATGATTGTTCATATGTTTATATATAGATTATATGCCGAATTAATTTGAATGTCAATGGATATATGAATAATTGTTCATATATTTGCCCATATACGCATATTTCGTCATATTGAGACACTAAACGTCAAAACTCCCATATTATATTATAGGATACATTTGTATTCAAAATATTAATAAGGAGGTTTCATATGCATGACAGTGATTTAAACGACGAGAAATCCCAAATAGCCATAGATCCGTCTGACCCTACCACCATTCCAAAATACATGGATTCTATGCCGATTCCATATATCGCCGAACCAAATCAGTCGCCCTATGCAGATGATAATTATTTTTATACTATAACGATGATAGAGTCAAAGCACAGATTCCATCATTTGTTTCCACTGACGACTATCTGGGGATATAACGGTACCTACCCCGGACCGACAATCGTTGCTGCTAAGGATGTTCCCATCAAGGTAAAATGGGAAAACAAATTACCAAAGAAACATCTTCTTCCAGTGGATCATACCTTACACGGAACTATGGATACACCCGATGTTCGTACTGTTGTCCATTTACATGGAGCTAATGTTGCTTCCGACAGCGACGGTCACCCTGAAGCCTGGTATTCAAGAGACAATGTGTTCGTCGGCCAAAAATACACAAGAGAAGTGTATGAATATACCAATCATCAGGCAGGCGCAACCCTATGGTATCACGACCATGCAATCGGAATAACAAGGTTGAATGTATATGCTGGGCTGGCAGGGTTTTATCTGATAAAAGATTTCCTGGAGAAAAGGCTTGGTCTCCCGGATGGGCCTTATGATATCCCCATAATGATTCAAGATAAATCATTCAATAAGGATGGGTCCCTTTTCTATCCGGATAACTCGAATCCGCCGGTAACGAATCCGGTTCCTTCGACACCCTCGATTTTCTTTGGAAATACCGTCGTGGTAAACGGAAAAGTATGGCCGCATTTAAAGGTTGAGCCCCGTAAATATAGATTTAGAATCCTAAACGCATCGAATGGGCGTGCTTATAATCTCAGACTAAGCAATAATGAAGTGTTTCATCAGATTGGTACGGATTTAGGACTGTTACACCACCCGGTGGATATTTCCTCCTTCACTTTGGAGCCCGCCGAAAGAATGGACCTGATAATCGACTTCTCAAAGTATAAGGGACAGGAAATTATTCTACAAAACAACGCACAACCGTTAACTCCGGGAATGGAAGAAATTATGAAGTTTATTGTAAAGGAGAAATTGTCCTGCCCCGACACCAGTATCATACCCGATGAACTAATGCCCGCTCATAAAACAAATCCGGAGCTTGCCGTTAAAGAAAGAACCATGCACCTGGATATGACGACAGATCATTACGGTAGAACCNTTCACCTGTTAAACAATAAATTATGGAGTGACCCGGCTACGGAAAGACCTAAGGAAGACTCCATAGAAATATGGCATCTTGTAAATCACTTTGATTTTCCTCATCCTATCCACCTTCATCTGGTGCACTTTGAAATATTGGGTAGAAAGCCATTTACCAATAAGGATTTTGATGATAAAGGAAATTATAAGTTTAATCTCAACAACCTAACACCGCCTTTGGATTATGAAAAGGGGCCTAAGGATGTGGCCAGAGCCGACCCCGGTCAGGTGACATCTATACTCATTCATTTTAAGGAGCATACCGGCGACTATGTGTGGCACTGCCATATATTAGAGCATGAGGATAATGATATGATGAGACCCCTAATAGTGGAAAAGCAATAAAGATAAAAATGACCATATCGCCGTAATCGGTGATATGGTCTGTTTTTATTTCCTATAACTCCACCCTGCCCTCCAGGGCTCTTAGAAGCGTTACCTCATCAATATATTCCAGGTCTCCGCCCACCGGAATACCGCTGGCTATACGGCTGACCTTAATGCCCGCGGGCTTAATCAGCTTGCTAAGATACATGGCCGTTGCCTCACCTTCAAGGCTGGAATTGGTTGCAATAATAACCTCATCCACCTCCTGTTGGAGCCTTGTCATAAGCTCCTTCAGCTTTATATCTCCGGGACCTATTCCCAGCATTGGNGATATGGCCCCATGGAGGACATGATATACGCCCTCGTACTTTCCTGTCTTTTCATAGGCCGCAAGATCTCTGGGATTCTCCACGACCATTATCTGTCTCTTATTCCTCCTGGGTGAGGAACAGATGGGACAAAGTTCATCATCGGTAAGAGTAAGACAATGCTTACAGTACCGGACATTTCTCTTGGCTTCCATTATTGAATTGGACAGTCCAGCCACCCGATCCTCCGGCAAATTTATGATATGAAAAGCAAGCCTCTGGGCGGTCTTGGTACCTATACCCGGAAGCCTTGATAGCTCCTCTATTAACTTACTTATTTGATTGCTATAGTAATCCATTAGAACGGGAAGCCTCCCAATCCGCTTAATCCGCCTGTAATTTCACTCATCATTTTTGCGCTTTCTTCTTCCATTAATCTTAATGCTTCATTGGTAGCCGCTACGATAAGGTCCTCCAGCATCTCTACATCATCCGGATCAACTACTTCCTGTGAAATCTTGACCGATGCTATCTCCTTCTTTCCTGAAACGGTAACCGTCACGGCACCGCCACCGGCACTTGCCTCCCAGGTCTTCTCCTCAAGCTCCTTGGTCCTTTCCTCCATTTGCTTTTGCATACGCTGTGCCTGCTTCATCAAATTATTCATATTTCCGGGTATTCCTCCACCGGGAAATCCACCTCTTCTTGCCATACTGATAAGCTCCTTTCATTCTCTAGAGTAGTGTTCTTTATATTATAGTATGAAGCCTTGTACTCATCTATAAATGATTTATTTACTAATACCTTATTCGTATTGAATTGGTACCTTAACTATCTTTGTAAGATCAAAAACATCCTTCATGTCTTCCTTATCCTTATCAATACATCTTACATTAATCTGTACTGATCTCTGAAGCATTTTTGTAATAATCTCGTTAATGACCTTTCTGTTCTTCTCAGTGTCTATAAGCTCCTTGTCAAACACATTGGCCGTCACAATCATTAGCCCTTTATTATCATCAACACTTAAAGTGGCACTATTAAGTACGGGGCCCAGAGCAGGGGCTTTCTTGGTAATCTGTGTTATAATATTACTCCATATGCCTGCAACCTTCTTCAACTCCTCCGGAAGGGCNTCCGGTAATATTTCCTGCTTTTTAATCGGTTCCGGCTCTTCCTCTGACGGTTTACTTTTCTTACTCTCGGTCTTTACCACTATACCCTTTTCAAGCTTGTCCTCCAATATCTTAATACGATTGATAAGGGAGTCATAATTCAGCTCCATTTGAGGCTTGCACAGCTTAATAAGAGCTATCTCCAATAGCACCCGCTTTCTGGGAGCATAGCGAATCTGATTGGAAAGCTCCGAGAATACCCGGATATACCTCATCAGTATATCCTCATCCATGGATTGTGCCTCCTGCTTAAGCAGCATCAAATTCTCAGTAGATATATCAATAATAATATCATTTACATTCTCTGTAGTCTTAACCAGAAGCAGATTTCTAAGATACCAGATAAAGTCTATGGTAAATTGCGAAAGCTCACGGCCACCTGCCTCGACATCATCAAGTATCCGTATACATTCAGCTACATCCTGACTGTTAACTGCCTTTAACAGCTGCGAGAACACCTTGGTGTCCACGGTTCCAAGAACATCAAGAACATTGTCATAGGTTACAGTCTCCCCAAGATAATAAGAAATGCATTGATCCAGCAGACTTATGGCATCTCTTAGGGATCCGTCAGCCACTCTCGCGATATAGCGAAGTGCCTTATCCTCTACCTCTAGCTTCTCCTTATCCATAAGCTCACGAAGCCGTTCGGCAATAGTATCCACACTAATTCTCTTAAAATCATATCTCTGACACCTGGATAATACGGTGACTGGTATCTTATGAACCTCTGTGGTGGCGAGGATGAATATAACATAGGAAGGCGGTTCCTCAATGGTCTTTAACAGAGCATTGAAAGCGGCTCCGGATAGCATATGAACCTCGTCAATAATATATACCTTATATTTGCCCTCCGTTGGTGAGTATCTTACCTCCTCCACAATATTTCTTACATCTTCAACACCGTTGTTGGAAGCTGCGTCTATCTCAATAACATTCATGGATGTGGCAGAAATAATCCCCTTACACATGCTGCATTCATTACAGGGATTCCCCTCTCTGGGATTCTTACAGTTAACGGTCTTTGCTAACAGCTTAGCGACCGAAGTCTTACCGGTTCCTCTTGTCCCTGTAAAAAGATAGGCATGTCCTATCCTACCGGCCTTTATTTGATTTCTGAGTGTAGTAACTATATGATCCTGGCCTTTTACATCATCAAAATTATCAGGCCGAAACTTCCGATAAAGAGCCATGTATGACATTGACAGCTTCCTTTCTATTTACAAATCGTAGATATTACTTGTCTTTTACCGTCTCATTATAACATTCCGCAATTTTAAAATCAATTACTTGTCAGGGCCGGATACGTCGTCATCAGTCATCTAATTTCTTCTCAAAATGCTGATAATCCTTGCTGTTTTTCCATTCCCCACCCCAGGTAAATCCCCTGCTAACAAATGCATTATAACAGGGATCATCCTTTCTTATATAATACCTATTATCCTTGTCACGGTCCACGTATTCTGACGCATTTTCAGGAAGCACCTCAAGCTTACCATCCCTTGTTCTGACATAAGGATTATATAAGGGATTGATATCAATAGCCAATCCATCGCTGTGCACGGACCGCTTGCTGGTCCCTTCAACAAATCTATAATTAAATGCTGAAGTATTATTATCNGCCATGGACTNCAAATCATCGGCATCATAATCATCTACAAGGATCATTTTCTCAATAGGATATCCTATTTCATAAAGCTCCTTAAAAATCTCTACAACATCCTCTGCAATAGCTTTNTTTACAATCAATTCTCCTTCATGAGTTAATCCGTCAAAGCCCATATGCAGAACACGGATATATCTAAGATCGCTATAAGGGATATCGGCACCCTCACCATAGGATTTTCCGGTAATACGATCTATAATTTCATTATCTAACTCTTTTATATAGAAAAGGGACCCCTGAATATCAAAAATATTCTCATTTACAGCCATGTCAACTTCCTCATTTATTACATCCTCATTTATTTCTTCTTCATTTATTACTTCTTCGCGAATAATATTCTCGCTCTCATCTGTGTT
>JGI24709J26583_10002351_pt1 | contig 15652 bp, 15 predicted proteins | sample BioPla2DNA1_FD_26583 | JGI IMG/M metagenome (IMG submission 26583) | reverse complement strand
CCACTTGCTGGTCATCCAGGCCTGAAGCGCGGCGTTCGCCGACGCAAACGGCTTGTTGCCGTCGAGGTCGTCGTGAGTGCCTTGGCAGAGGCGTCCGTCGTNGAACTGGTTGGGTACCGGCAGCAGTCGCCAGCGGTATTCACCGGGTTCTTNTTGGGGGATAAGCACAAACAGGTAGGCGTTTTCGCTGGTGGTCAGGCACTCTACGCAGTACCAGAGTTCGACGTTATTCGGGATCGGGCAGTGCAGTGCGCCCAGCGATGCCGGGTCGATGTCCGTTGCGCCCTCCTGAAACGTGGGCACCAGTTTATTGNCTTGCTGCTCCCATGAGGTGTAGAAATTCAGCTCGGGAAGCCGAAATGCCGCCATCCAGGGCAGCACCGTGGCGGCGCCGCTGGGTGCCGCGGTAAACCCGAATCGTACGTCGGTTGCCCACTTCACGGGAACGTCCAGCGGAGGGGTGATTACGACAATATTTTGTTTTACCTTGTTAAGAACGATGGTCTCCAGGGATTCCGTAACCTCCTGGGATGTAAAGACTTCCTTAAACAGTCTGCCCTCTGAGGTCATGACTAAACGCATGTCTTGCGCCATTGCTATGTGCTCCTTAAAACTACGTTGACTTAAAATCTGAAATAAAAAGCCCCCGACAACGGTTTCCCGCTGCCGGGGGCCATGGCATTTTCGCCGATTAGCCCTTGGTGTTGGCAACCGGGCGAAGGTCGACCAGGTCGGTCGGAGTCAGAGGACCGGTGTATGCCACACCGCCCACAACGTACTCCACGTTTTCCGGGTCGCCGCCGAGGAACTCAATCAGCTCGGCACTGATGTCATCCGTATGCCGGATGTTGTCCCGTGTAACCGAGTTCGAGGGGCCTAGTTGAATTGTAGCCATGTGTTGTTCTCCTTTATTTGAGCTTTTGCTCGTTGTTGGTTTGATGTCCCCACCGGTATGGTTGGAACGTGTACATCCAATGCCGGCTTGCGGCATGGAAATTCTGTAACTCAGCTGCCGACTGCGCGTGCAGCGGCATGTTTTAATCCGTTATCCCGACTTCAACGGGAGCCGGGGTTTCCAGGGGGTCCACGGGCAGGAAGTCGTCGCCATCATAGCAGCCGACGTCATCTCCGTAGTACTCCCTGATTATTGCGCTTACCATGGGCTGCAGCATTAGCGGGAAGTCATCTGGGTCAATGCCGGTGCTATACGCTGTTGTCGCCAGCAACTCAAAGGTGTCTCTAACCGTGTACCAGACCTCCTCGATTTCCTCGCATACCTCCTGGAAGTCCGCTATGGACTTTGCGATTTCCAGATAGGGTACCAACTGCTCGGCTGCGGCATACGGGAACCAGGTAATGCCTCGCATTTGCTGCATATAGACGAGGATAAGCTCGGCCTTGTCGTAATGGCTGGGCTCCCCATTCTCAATAGCGGCCTCCATGCTGCGGGGCTCCACCGTTCTCAGCAGCTGCAGGTAGTTCCACGTCGCGTGGCTGAACTCTTTGCTGCGGGCAGTGGTACCAAGGTCGTCATCGTCATCGTCATCCAGGAGCCAAACCTCGGAGTTACCGGCGCAGGGCAGTGCGTATCGTTGATCGTCTGTAAATCCCCAGTCATGGGCTTTCGCAGGGAAGCAGCAGTCCAGCCACTTCTCGGGAAACCCTTGATCCCAACCCTCAGGCGGGTCGTAGTAAAACGAGTCCTTGTTGGGGTCCGCGTTTTCGGGGAGGATGTCCACCCAGTCTGTCCAGCACACCGGGTAGATGAGCCCCCGGAATCCCACACGCCCGTGTACGTGCACGGTGTCCATATCCAGGTTGCCAAACGTGATATGGATGCCCGGATGCCCGGTCTCGTCGCGGTGGTCGATGATGGACTGTGATGCGCCGATGTCGCAGTGCGAATGCACGCTGCCGCAGGTCAGGTAACCCTCGGCCTCCGCAAACACCTTGGCGCGGAGTTTCAGCTGGTCTTCGTTCATGTTTGCCGGCTTCAGCTCCCGGCTCAGCAGTCCGGTACCGACTTCCTGGGGTACCACTACGGCTTTCCAGTCTGAGGCCTCCACGTTGTAGTACAGCCGTACCTGGGCCTCCGACTTCCAGGTGCGGTAGGCATGTGCCAAAAACGACAGCACGGTATGCAGTAGTTCCGTAGGCAGCTTGGCGCCGTGCCATCGGATATTCAGGTTTTCGGCTTTCGGCACGTCGTCGGGAATGTCTCCGCTCCAGAGCCCAAGCTCCTGGTAGCGCACCATGACTCCGTCCTTGATTTTGTACCCGCTGTCCGCGGGTGCTAGGGTTTCCGTCATTTGTATCCTTTCTGATTACACGCTAGGTGTAAATCTGCCACCCCAGATTGTTTACAACATGGGTGGCTACGTCTTTTGCGGGTTGCAGCCGGACAACCATGTCCAGGTCTGCAGCTTTTACTCGGGTGACGATCTGGTAGCTGAACACCTCAACACCGGGGTCCACGTGCGCACACATCAGTGGCATGCCGTCCGCAGGGCTGCTGAACAGCACCGCGAGCGGCTTGCCTTCCAGATACCCGGTACCCAGGGCTTTCATGATTTCGCCCCGTGGCCCGAGCTTTAACATCCTCTCCATGGTCATTTCGGGTACCACAGCGGTTTCCAGCATAACAGGGCAATCCGTGTATCTGCTGTTAAACCACTGGGCTCCCATGGTGAAGTCCGCTTCGGACTCCAGCGCCGCAAGTCTCACCATGGACTCCGGGCACAGCGAGATCAGAAGGCGCAGCCATGCGGTTACGCCTACACGGTCAAAGGCTTCGGCTTTCTGCCGAGCCACTTGAGCCGCGCTAATCCTTTTCAGGTCCAGTGATTGTGGAACGCGTTCCATACCTACGCCAGAATGCCTGGCCCCATGACCTGGCCTTGTTTAATGGCAAGCTGGGCTTCGAGGGCTTCCAGCAGCGCGGTGTTGGCTTCCAGCTGCTCACCGAACTCCGTACCCGATACCGGGCTTTTACTGCTGATGCCCAGCTCGTCCGACCAATACACCTTGCCGGCGCGGGTCATCTCACTTTTTACCCGCATTACGTCACCCAGGTCTCGGGCCTGCAGCGAGGCCAGCTTCTCCGCCGCGGCGGCATGCCAGTCCCACTGAAACACCTGCTGAATCCGTTTCTTGCCGGTATCGGGGTCATCTACCTGTTCAAACCTCCAGATAAACGGCACCACGATTTCCCGATCATCGGGTCCGATAGACGACCACCGCACCTTCATTCTCACGTTTGAGCCCTGCACATCCGCCCGGTCGATTTTGTACGACGTGGAATACGCCGAGGAGCCGCCAAGCGAGAACTGCAGGTCAATCGAGGTGTAGAAGTCCGGCGCCAGGCCTCCGGCTCTGGTTTTGCCGCCAAACGGCGTCATGGCGTTTTTCTCCTGATTGGTGAAGTGCAGGAACACCGGATAGCCATACAGCAACGCAGGCGTAGCCCGGAGATACCGGCTGATCAGAATAGCGGCGTCACCAAATCCTCGGCCCATGGCCTCACCGGTGTCCTGAATGCGACTCATGGACTCCTCGGTGTCGGTTCCCATCAGGGTGTCCACGTTGTACATAATGGGCACATCGGGTTTGGTCTTGGTTTCCTCGCACATGGCATGGAGTTCCGCCAGACTGCCGGAAATCACTTGCTGCCACTCGTTAATCGTGCGCACGTTTACAAACGTATGCCGCCAGGTGTCGGGGCTATCCGGGGACATGTAGTGCCCAACCAGACTTCGCTGGATGTCCGTTGTGGGTTTGTTCTCGGTTTCAATGTGGGTAACAATGCCGCCGGCATCCAGCACCCAGCGCTGCAGCTGATACGCAAACGACGACTTGTGGCCTTTCGGCGGGCCTCCGCATGATGTCATGCGCTGCAGCGGCCAGGTACGGTTGTAAATCAGGTAGCGCAGCGCGAATACCGGGATTTTTAGCCCGACTTGGGTGACTTCGTGGTCAGCCGCGGCGTATACCCCGCCTTTCGCCACCACGTTTTCGGCCCGCTCAAAGGCGCGTTTGGCAAAACCTGCCAGGGAAAACTCTTCTACTTTTCGTTTAGCCATAAGGTCTCCAGATGGGCCCGGCGGGAGTTCCCGCCAGGGCCCTAATGCTTTTTGTTGTTACTTGTTCTTGTGTACGGTCCTACGAAGGGCCGCCAAGGCGTCCTGTACGTCTTTGGATACCGGAGCCCCAGCAGGGGCGTTAAAACCCGTTGCAGGCCCATTGGCGGGCGAAAGCGCGGGGTCCTCGTCGCCGTCGTCATCGAGTTCGTCGCCGTCGTCGCCAACCGTGGGCGCAAAGCTAGGCCGCGGGCCTCGTCCTGCGCCGAACGCCGGCGCCACCGGAGACGCCGCCGGCTGTCCGGGTTGCGTGGCGTCGCCCTGCGATTGCGGGGCGGCACCCTGTGGTTGCTGAGCAGCACCAGGCATTCCGGCTCCGATACCCGGGAACGTGCGGGCGCCACGGGTAATCGAGTCCGGGAGCGCGCCGGGAATATGCCCAAGACCGATGCGCAGAATATGCGGCACATCCAGATAGGCCCGGATAAGCTGCTCGATCATCTCCTGCTCCGTCAGGAACATCAGCGCCTGGTCCCAGGGTGTAAACAGCATTTCCCGTGCGATGGCCAGCTTGCCGTTGGCGTCACGGGGCAGGTCGTCGAAGCCCTGGGGGTGGATTTCACAGATATACCGCAGAAACTCGGTATCGCCGCGCTGTCCAGAGGACTGCTGAACTCCGCCGCCCGGTACAAAGGTCGTGGGGCCGACTTCAGCGCGTTTGGTGGCCTCCGGGCGATTGCTGCTGAACGCCAGCAGTTTGCCGCCGGCAGCCGTTAACACGTTGCCCGACAGAAACCGGGCTTCCATGTCCTGGGGATCGCCGGTGTAGTTGGGCACCTGGGCTTCCAGGGCGTCATACAGGGCTTCCCGGGCGCTCTGCGTCAGCATCAGAATACAGGGAAACCGGGGGGCGCTGCGGTAGTCTTTTTGTCCGCGAGCCATCAGCATGCCCTGCACAAACCCGTGAGTGCGCGGAGTCTTCACAGGGGCCCCGCCTCTCGAACTGCCTTTCATCAGCTTGATTTCGTCAACGGTGTCCTTCACGCCCCGGCGCACCAGGGTCACGAAGTCGTGAGCAACACTGGGCCGGATGTCGTTGCTGATGATCTGCCCGTTTTCGTCCTTTGTGGCGGCGATAAACGTCACACGGTGCGCGGTGCCGCCGTCGAACACGTCTTCTTTGAAGAACCAGTCGTTAAACCCGCCGATACCGAAGTCTCCGGGTGCCGGGCTGTTGCGCCACGGCAGGAAGTCCGTGCCTTCCTTGTTTACCGGCCCCGTGGGGCGAAACAGCGTGTATTCACGCACGTCTCGGTTGAACACGGGCTTTACCAATACGCCGGGGTAGGAGGGGCTCTTTACCACCATCCCAAAGTCTCTTGATCCAGATTCACCTTTGTCTTTGTATGCCATTACGTTCTCCTTGATTTTGATTTGAATTCGGTCGAGTTGCGCGTCCCACACGGGCGCCGTCCAACCCGACCACTGTGCCATAAGTTATTCGGGGTTTCCATCTGTTTATGCTGTCATCGCGGGTTTAGTCTCCTTTTGTGGTCATCGGTAGGCCGCCGTCATTTCGGCTAGCAGCGCGTCTACCTCGTCGTCGGTAAACCGGTCGTCCCAGTTTAGTTTTACCTCAATGTCTGTCTGCAGTGACAGCCCAAGTGTTGGAATCGTGGTTCCCCAGGTCATACAGGTGGGAATCACCACCTCTCGAATCCTGGGTACATCCCACGGGCGTGCGTATATCAGCACGGCATCATGCACCGGCAGCACCACCTGAAAGTCAAGATCAGGCTCTACGTGCCGCTTGTACTGCCGGAAGTTCGCTATAGCGAGGTCCAGACAGCCGGCTACCGTCCCCTGAATGGGATGATTGACGGCTTCGCGCTCCAGGGCGGCGTCAAGGCCGCGGTCGCCTGTGGGGAAGAAATACCGTCGAAAGCCCCAGGCGGTCTCCAGGTAGCCCTGGTTGTAAACCGCGGCTTTGCAGCGCTGGATGTACTCGTATACCCGGGGAAACAATCGGAACAAGGTGTCCACAATGGACTGCGCCTCATCAACGGTAATCTGTATGCCTTCGGCCTGCAGCTGGCGGGCAATCGCGGCGGCGCTGCGCCCGTAGAGAATGCCGTAAACCACGGCTTTCGCCGCAATTCTTAGGCTCGGGTGCAGCTTTTTGACTTCTTTTGGGCCGCAGGTCAGGTGGAAGGCGTTAATCGCCATCTCGGAATGCAGATCACGGGTTTTGTCGTATAGCACCTCGATGAGCGCCTCGTCCCCAGACAGGTGTGCGATAACAAACAGTTCGGCCTGCACGAAGTCGGCGTCGATGAGCACATAACCCGGGGGCGCCATGAAACAGCTTCGGATGGCGTAGTAGTCCTGTGGCAGCAGCCCCATGGTTTTAAGCTCAGCAACCGGAAGGCTGGCCCACTCCTTGGTGGCCAGCAGCGCGGCTTCGTCCAGCGCAAATATGCGCCGCAGCTCAGGTTCCACCTTGTTATGGGGATTCATCAGGTTTGGACTCGAACTCGTGTATCTGCCGCTGTCGGTAAGCTGACCAATCCGGGTGCGAATCCGCATGTCCTCGTCTACACAGGCTGCCAGCCCGCCGGAAAACACCAGCTCGTCGTCGGTTACGTCGTCTTCGTCGGCGTTATCCGCGGGGCGCAGGAAGTTTTTGACCACCTGGTCTACGGTGCGCAGCCGTTTGAGTGCCGTGGCCTCCGGGTATGCCGAGCCGAGAATCAGCAGGGTTTCACCATCTGTAGACGGAGACACATGGCCGGCGGCAATCGCGTGCCGTGGTGCGGTATCCCAGTTTCTCGGCGGCTTTTCCGTGGTTTTAACCGGCGTGGCACCCAAGGACTTGGCGCCCTCGGGGCGCAATCGTCCCTTTCGGGGCTGCTCGCCGAAGAGGAACTCTCGCACATGGTCAACAGACCGGAAGTTGAACTCCGGCCAGTTGATACCCTTGGCTTCGCTCACGAACTCCGCCTGCATTTTGGTTTTCTTGTCGATGTACAGCCGAATCATCGCCAACAGCTTGTCGTAATCGGTGTACACGCCTGCGGTTTCGATTTCGTTGAGCGCGAGCGTAGCCGGATGCACCAGATGCCGGTACACGTCGTACATCGACTCAATTCGCTCCCCGTTTAGCTCATACGGGGTTCCGAGTTTAACGGCTTGCAGTTCCCCTATCAGCCAGGGCACGCAACGAATCACCACGAGCACGTCTTTCGCGGAATACGGTGTAAGCAGTTCCTCCGGCACAAAGGCGTAGCCGTGCTGATTTAGCCTGGTTTTGTTAAACCCGTTTGCCTTCAACCATGTTGCCACCGGAATGTCGTATCTGCCCAGGTCAGTGTGTCGTATACTCAGTTCTTCGAGCCCAAAGCCGTCGGCATAGGGTTTCAGTCTGTGGTAGCCTAGCATGGTGTCGAAACCGTGTTCCCAGGCCTTGCAGTCCACACCTATGGCCTCCAGAAACTTCTGGTCGGCACGAAACGCATGACCGCAGAGCCGCGCTCCGCTGGTTTCCAGCAGCCGTTTGAGTTCTGGCAGCGCCGCGGGCTCGCCNCCGGCAAACACGGGCTCAAGGCCTTCTTTACGCAGCACAACGACAAATGCTCGATGGGTTTCCCAGGCAAACTGTATGGAACGCAGTTGTCCGTGGATGTAGTCGGATTTCGTCATTGAGCCCCACTCGCAGTCCACACTCAGCCACTCCGGTTCGGCTGCCATACAGAGGTCAACGGCCTCCCGGAGTTCCTGCGGAGTCGTAAGTCTCACGATATCAACAGGTTGTGAGGTAAGCGACGTCGGGTCTGCGGCCATCGCAGCCGCGGTTCTGATGTCGTCCAAAAACCCGGTCATCATCTCCGGGGACGACGACAGCACTCCGGTATGCACGGTTACCAACGTGGGAACACCCAAGAACGTAAGCCGAGTATCGCCTCTGACGCTGGATAGCGTGGTGCCGCGGCCAAACATGGCAACGGCAACGTCGCGTCCCATGGCAATGATGATATCCGGCTTTACACGCAGTACCTCTTCGTGCAGCAACCGCAGGCATTCCTTTACCCACGTCGCCTTGATGCTCTTGGTGTACTTCGGCGGCACAAATCGTACCAGATTGGTGACGTAGATTTCCCTCCGGTCTATGCCGGCGTCTTCTAGTACCCGCACCCAGGTGTCCCTGGTGTCGTCGGTAAACAGCTCATAGGCCAGCTGATCGTAGTACGTCGGATTGCGACCCACGNCCATAACACGGCATCGAATGTCGTCTTGTGGTCCCAACTTCAGCGGTGTCGTCAGGTAGTGGCCGGGCAANAACGTGGCCTGCAACCCGTGGTGCGGGTTCTCGGGGTCGTCCTTTTTGCCGAGAATCCGTATGGGAACACGCATGTACAGTGCGGCGCTGCAGAAGCTCGCCTCGTCGGTAATCCCGCTTTCGGCCATTACCCGGGTAAGCGCGTCTCCGCATGGCGGCAACACGAAATCCGAAACNGGGGCATCCGTGTTTTGCTGGGGTTCGGCGGTGGCACCGGCATCGGTTATGGCGTTGTCGTCCATTTTTGGTTTCCTTTCTTTAGTTCTGGGCCGCTGGGGTTTCGGCAGCACGGGCCGCCAGGTCGAGAATCCCGGCTGCGACGATATCCGCGAGTTCCTCCCGTGTGCAGTCCCCGGGGTCTTTGCCGTGAGGCACGTACAACCGGGTTGCCAAACAGCCACGGTCCCGCAGCTTGGACACCAAGGCCAAGGCCTCGGTGTCGGCGGTGTTGTCCAGTAACACGACGACAGGAGCCCGTACCTGTTCCCAGGTGTCAAGCAATGCGCTTACCTGGACTACNCTGGCATCNTTGCCGAAGATTCCCACGCCGTGAGACCCGACCTTGATCACGTCGAGTGGACCCTCGCAGACCACCACTACGCCGTGCTGCCCGAGTTGCCACTCGTTGTACAGCATGCGGGATTTCTTCATTCCCGTGGCGGAGATGTACTTTGGAATGGTCTTGCTGGGCGGCTTGGGTCCGTGGGTATAGGGGTCGAAATACCGTACCTGCCAGCCGCCAAGCCTTCGGGCATCCGGGGTACCCACATAGGCGGGAATCACCAGCCTATAGGTGTACCCCAGCATGGAACCGTCCAGCCGCCAGCGGATATCCCAGTTTGTTGCCAGGTCGTCGATGTCGTAGCCACGCTCGCGCAGATAGCCACAAATGAAGTGGTCCGCGGGCAGCGTGTTGATGGGGACACAGGTGCCCGGCAACGCGATATCCGTCATAGGGGCCGGGGCTGCGGCTTCCAGCGGTTTTGGCGCTGCAATATACCCGGCCAGCATATCCGAGACCTTCGGATAGAAGTCCGGGCGCTCCTGGCAGTCTTCGTTGTAGCACTTCGCGGCGTTTCTGAACTCGAAGCCGTGCAACTTGGTACCCCACCTGTGTTGAAACCACAGACGGTACCGAGTATCGCCGCAAAACGGGCAGCAGACCTGGTAGGACTCGCCGCGTTCCTGCCAGACGATGCTGTGTTTGCCCGTAACCGCGTCTTTCTTTACGTAGCCCTGGAACGGCTGACCCTCCTTGGCGGTTTTTACGTCACCAAAGGCACGTTTCAGCTGCTCGTAGAGCCTTGGGTTTAATGGTGTAGTCATCCGTAGTAGTTGTAAGTAGGTGATCTGTAGCGGTAAAATTCCGCCTGGTTTACAAAATATGGAAAATTCCACATTCTGCACGTTCAAAGAACAGCGATGCACACTTGGCGCAGCAAAAGTAGTATATCGAGTTCTCGGGCTCGTTTATCGGGACGTCTTCTACAGGTGCAGGCCAGTACGTCGCTATCCAGCCGGCGGGCACCTTAAGGCTAGACTGTGTTACCGGCGTTTCTTTGGTGTTACCGCAGTTCGCACACGTAAACCGTGTGAAGTCGGCTTTGAATTCCGTTGTCATCTCAGGTTTTCCTTAGGTTATGATTGAGGCCTCAGGCGGACTCACACTACGGGTGCTGCCGGGCATAAACGCGCCCACGGGTACCCGTGTGGATATGAACCCCGATCTGTCGGCCACGAATTTACCGGGCTCGTAGTCGAACCGCGGAAGTCTAGGGTTTAGCTGCACAATGCAGCCGTCTTTGGGGTTGCCTCGCGCTTTCGTGGTTACACACCAGCAGCGCTGCTCTTCGTCTTGGGTTCCAATGGCAAGGCAGTAGGTCAGCCAGTTGTCGAAGGCGCGGTCCTCCAAGGACTCGCCCTGCTTGGGCTTAACCACGGCTTTGCGCTGCTTTACGTCACTGCTGGACTGGTGGATAATCATCACGCTGGTGGCCATGTCGTTGGGCCTCGCCATCACGATGGCTTCATCCACAAATCTCTGCATTAGTACACGTTGCGTCGCCGCGTCTATCTTTAGGTTCCCCGCGGACATGGCACGCTTGACCATGGGCATCAGCTGGTCAATTACCACGAACTCCACATGCTTGCCTTGCATGTCGAGTTCCCGGAGCTGTGCTCTGACGTCCTGCATGCCGCCGGCGCCCGCCGATCTGCTGGCCTTCATGTCGATAACATGNAGGTATTCCCGGGCAAAGCCGTCTTCGGCCTTTTCCAGCTTCTGCAGGTATTGCTGCGGCAGCTGGGAAACCGTAGGCGCGGACTTCAACACATCCCGGGGGATATCGGCTAGATAGGCGTAGATTCGCTGCACCACCGTGGGATACAGGTCCATCTCATAGTGAAACACCGCCACGTGTTTGCGCCTGCGGGCTTTCTCAATGGCCATCTGCTGCCCGAGGATGCTTTTACCCATGCCGGATACCCCCAGCAGCCCGTAGACCTCGCCAATCAAGCTGCCACCGTCCAGCAAGGTGTCGATAAACGCGATGCCAAACGGGTCTTTGGGCGGAAACACGAACTGCTTGGCGGCATCCGAAAAGATGTCCGCAACCTGACCCTGCGAGATTCGCGTGGAACTGTACACCCGCATCAGCTTTTCCAGGCGGGCGTCCAGCGGGTCCATGCCGCCGGCGGCATCTGATATCGCCTGGCCTACGCGACGGGAATCCACGAATTCCTGTATGGCCGTCAGCACATACTCGGGATTAAACGTGGTCTCGTCTACGGTATACGCTGAGGTAACCGTGTTCAGCAGTTCTTCGGTATCCAGACTCTCGGCAAACTCGGGGTCACCCTGCAGCCTCTTGGTGATCTCCAGCGATAGATACATAGGCGGGATTGGACGTCTCGCGGACAAAAACCAGTCCCGGGATATCGCCCACAGCAGCTGTAGCACCTGTTCGTCCCTGTAGCACAGGTCTTCCGGGCGCAGCACGGTCACGGCTTTCTCAATCACAGGCGTACACCGAATGAGGTGCGCCGCCAGCAGTGCCCTCGCAGGGGCGGTAGCTACTAAATGCATACTCCGTCTCCTACGAGTTGGTTCAGGATGTCGCCGAATTGCTTGCGGTACACCAGGCGATACGCCGGCCTGTTGAGCTGCGCCCGGGCGGCATCGGCTACAGAAGCCGCGATATCCGGCAGATTTCCAAGTGTGGCAATACACCAGACNAACACCGGAGGAAACCCGTGCCGGGGGTCNGTCAACACGGTCTCCAGCGGGGCCTCTCGGCGCCAGGTGCGCACGNTGTCCGCATAGGACGCCAGATGCAGNTCGATATCGGCTACCGCGTCGGCATTACTCCACTTTTTATAGCGATCATGTGCGTATTGTCCGTGGAGGTTGTTGGGGTACGGGATAACCGTGCCCTCCTCGAACTGCGCCACCACCCAGTCTTCCGGCTGTGCACCGGCCTCGATACTCGCCATGGCGGCGTCGTTCCAGGCGTTGATTTGTTTCGCGCCGGGACGGTAGGCGTCGGCGTATCGCAGCCGCATTTGGCAGTACGTCGCCTTTATGCGGGCTGCGATGGCCTCCAGAGCGTCTGGCGACATCCGGCGCTGTACGCACCAGTCAATCAGCGCCCTTTCGCGCTTGGCTGTTTTCATGTGTGATGGTCCTTTCGGGTAAGGTTATGNGCTAGGTTATGNCAGGCAGCTCCTGTTGTCCAGCGCGAAGCACGATGTTGTCGATTTTCCAGCCGTGTTTCTTGTAGGTCTGCATCCGGCGCACCGAGCGTGCGGCTGTCCACTCGTCCCAGCGGTCCGAGAAGTCCACCACCAGCCCGAACTCCTTGTTCTTGCGAACCCGGCTGTTGCGGCCTGACCACTGGGTAGTGGTGATATGACTCGGGGCGCCGCTGGCGTAGATCAGCACGTCCAGCTGCACGAAGTCCACCCCGGTACCCCACACCCCGGTGGCAATGGCCTTGCGCAGCGTGCCGGCCTCAAACCTGGCCTGCAGTTCGTCGCATTTCGGCGCGTCGATGTCGTACTTGGTGATCAGCTCGTCCCGCATGCTGTGGATAATCTCGAAGTCCGGCAGCTCTCGCACCAGATGGTTGGCGTGTTCGATCTTCTCCACGAGAATCAGCACCTGGGGGTCATCGCCCAGCCCGTATCGCGCCGGTACCTCGGTGGCACAACGCGCGATCAGCTGATTCCTGGCTCGGTTTCTCCAGTACGCCGCCCGTTGCTTGGCAACCGGCGAGAACTTGCTGCGGACTTCCGGGCCCTCCACCAGCCACGACGTGTCCACCCTGGCGACCTTGATTGGGCATACCGCGCCGGCTTCCACCATATCGGCGTAGCTCTTGCGGAACACCACGGGGCCTAACAGGGTTTCAATTACCAGCTCGGCGCCGTCAGACCTCCCTTTGGGAGTGGCCGTCAGCCCGAATATCTTCTGGTAGTTGCGCAGCATAGACAGGTTGGACGCGAACTGCGGCGCGGCGGCGCTGTGGCATTCGTCGACAACCACGATATCCGGGTCTCTGCCTATCATGGTCACCGCACGCAGCACGCTGCCATATGTGGTTACCATGATGCGGCCTTTGCGTCTCCGCTTGGAGCTGCATTCGCCTACGTCGGTGCCGTATACCGCGGTTAGCCGCTTTACGGTGTTGTTCAACAGCCGCTGACCCAGGGTGCACACCAGAATCGTGGCCTTGGGGTACACCGCGGCGAGAAACAGCAGCAACGTGGTTTTCCCCCAGCCTGTCGGGGCCTCCAACTGGCCGCGCTCACCGCTTATCATGTAGGCCAACGCCTGGTCCTGCCCACACCTGAACTCAAGATCAGGGAACCTGGCATTCAGGCTGTCGTAGTCGGGCTCCAGCGGTGTGAGTTTCCGGGCATCTTTGTAAACCACCCGGTAACCGGCGCCCTCCAGCGCTGTTGTGACCCGAGGCAGCACGCCGTGCTGCACATACAGCTTGCCGTCGTTTACCGTGTATACCCGGGTGGCTTTAATGGAAACACTGCGTCCCTGCTTCTTTTTGCTGATAACGGCGTCGCGGCCATACAGCATAACACGATGCCCGTACGTCAGCACACCCGACAGCACGTGCTCGCACGGGGGGTCGACTTCGAGCAGATTCCCGTACCTGGTTATGTTGACCTCAGATGCCATTTACATCACCTTTCTTTTTGTTTCCACTGCAGCAGCCCTGCGTGGTAGTCCCACTGCCACCAGCGCCAGTACAGCCACTCACACGCGGCTTCGGGATTCTCTATCCGCATCAGCTCGTGGATAGCTCCCGGTGTCGCGGTGTTGTGCAGCATCCAGATGTTGCGTGCCGACATCATTAGCCACCAAGACAGCAACGAGGTTCCCACCAGCGCCCAGGCGGTTCCAACTACAGCTGCCGCCTGCACCGCCACGAGAGCAACAGCAGATATCCAGAGTCCAAATGCGATTCCCGTGAACACGGGCACCTCCAATCATGTAGTGTTGTTATCGAATTGAAGCGTTTCTATCCAGGGGGCCTCTTCTACCCTATACCAGTTCTCACTTGTGGGGTACACGTTTAGCCAGCCCGCCAGTCGCCAGGTCTCGAACCTGGCTTCCGGCATGGGATACGGTACCCGGGTGTACACCGTTGCGGACACCTCAAGTGAGTCGGACCGGAAATCCGGTCCCGGCAGTACTCGCTCCTCATACCTGGTGGCCAGCACATCGAAGGGCACCCATAGACTGTATGGGCTATCCACGCATTCGTGGATAACCACGCGTCCCGTTACCTTGATAATGGTTTCGGGCTTCCTAACCGCGGGTAACAACTGCATACAGGATGTTCTCCCGCTCGGTCTCCAGAGCCTCACATGCTTTCCGGTATTGCGCCCATATATCGGTTTTGATGTTGGGCATCAGCTCACAGTACTGCAGCGTTTGCTCTTGGAAGCGCTTGAGGTCGCTCTCCAGGGTTTCCAACAGCTTATGCTCCTCTGGTGTCGCCTTGGCTTCCACGACGACTTTCAGGCAGTCGGGGCACCAGAGATCGCCGGAAACGCTAACGAGTTCCTGTGCTATGCATCTCTCCCCGCAGTTGCAGCACTGCGTGCGCTCCGCACAGTCTACGCATATGGGGTCGCTGTGAATAATGCCTACACCGCCGTCACCGCGATACGATGCGAAACCGTGGAAGCTATCCAGGCCCTCTTGCACGTCGTTACAACACGAACATTTCCAGTACACCGGATAGCCGCTGTCCTCCAGCTTCCTCAGGGTTTCCATGAAGTAGTCTTCACGGATGTTCAGCTGGAACTCCAGAAGGCCCTCCTTGGTAATCGAGTATACGATATCGGCGGCTTTGCCACCTTTGGCGGCACGCCAGTACTGGGTCTCAGGCTTGCGCTTCGCGTTGAATTCCTCCAGGGTGTCCCGTTTGCCGGCACCCCGGCTGATAACCGGTACCCACTGGCCCTTGTCGTCGAAAAACCCCGTAGAGGGCTCCCAGATACAGCCGTCGTAGCCCCCGCCTCTCCACTGCACCAGCTTGTTCTTGTCAGGGAATTCCTTGTGTACTTCTGTTTGTAATTTACTCATTGCTTTCCTTTGTTTTGGTTATCTGAATCCCAGGGCATCCAGTACCGCGTGCGGCAGCGCCAGTATTCTCTGCAACAGGTTGTAGCCCTGTCCCGTGGGCGCCTCGTCGTCATACGTCATTTCACCGGCGCACGCAACAACGGTGCTTTCATCGCTTTCAAACCGGTAGTCGAAATCCGGGAAGGCGCCGTCTAATGCTGCAATCCAGTCTGTAACGATGTCGTCCACGATTTTGAAACACATCGGGGTGTCGTCGCCTCCACTATCAACCCAGCGCTCAAGGTTACTGACGGCAATGAGTTCCCCACGAGTGTCGCAGCGCGAACACTCCTGGGCATCCCGCTCGGTAGTTGAGTCCCGGGGCTGAAGGCACCCGCAGCGCTGACACACGACTCTGTCGTGTCTATCGCGTACCCACTGTAGATATGCCCGCTTTGCGGCCTCTACGCTGTCATCCGAAGGGGCGTAGGGACCGAAAACGATGTGAATACACAGCTCCATACCCAATTCTGTCATGAGTCCATCCTTGTGTTGGCATTATCGAATTCGCCCGCCGCCATGCGCTCCTCGATTTCGGCCACAACCGCATCATGTTGGGCGTTCGCCTTGTCATCCGCGTCTATCTCGGCT
>JGI24709J26583_10002345_pt1 | contig 15670 bp, 12 predicted proteins | sample BioPla2DNA1_FD_26583 | JGI IMG/M metagenome (IMG submission 26583) | reverse complement strand
AGCAGAAAGCAATACTTTTTCAAATATTTTTTCCGCTAATTCGCTGTTAATCTATATTACAGGGTTTTAAGATTCGTTTTTCTTATAGCAACTTCTCAGATAAAACTTTTTGTGGCTTTTGTCCATACCTTTTTGAAAAAGTAGATTACACTCCAAGAAGCATAGATGTGAAAGTAACTTTTGCAAAATTAATAAATACTTAATAGTTTAGTTAAGTTTAGTTAGCTCTCATTAAAAAAATCAGAAACATAGTGGTAATATTTTACAATCGAAAGTAATCCTCACTTAGATGTCGAATTAGTTTAAAAGAACAAAACCAAAATCGAAGCCCAGCAGGAATGGTAAGATATTCGACTTCCCGTTGAAAAAATACTTTCGGGAGGTTTGAAAAATATTAGTAACTAATAATCGAAAATTCCTTTGCCGATTACCTTATTCCAGAGGAATTAACTGATTTGGATGATGAACTTTCAATGCTCGATGCTCGATGAGTATCATAATGATGACAGAATAGTACAACCATGCATTGAACACTTCCAAAAAAATGGTAGGTCCTCTACTCCATTACAGGTATATATAAGGATGATGTTTATCCAAAAAAATGAATTCCTTAAGTTACGACAATTTAGAAAAACGAGTTTTTGATAGCCTCAAATGGAGACGATTCTGCCACATGTCATTGAAAGTTCCGGACGGGTCTACTCTTTGCAAATTAACCAAGTTATTTGGTCATGATACCTTTGAAGAATTCAATAGGATTATCATTGCTAAAGCAGTGTAAGAAAAGAAGATAAAAACCATTCTTTTGGAGATTATTGCTATTTAAACGGATGACTATTCATTCTCCAATTTATATTCAAAAGAGTTTTATTACTTAATATTAAGAAACATCTCTGTTTCGGAAACAAGTTCCTTAAGCATATTTATTCCTTCTCTTGCATTATCTCTGTCAGCGGAAAGCAGTGTGATAATCTTAACTATTCTATTTTTGTAATTGTTGGGCTTTATAGAAAAGCTCTCAATCATTCCGACTGCTTTTTTCTCATTAATGCAGTATTCTTCATTCAAAGCAAATAAAACCTGATTTAAGCAGGAAATACTTCTGAAACAATGCCCGCATACATAATAAATGTCATCTTTATTGACATTACCTTCGGCTAACATTAAGGAAAAGGACGCCTCAAACATAAAATATCGGATTATTGCATCTTTTAAAGCTTGAGGATATGGTCTCGTTTTGGATTTTAATTCCAAAATTTGACCTCTTGGGTCGGCGATTATCCGGCAAACGGAAATTTCGCCCATATACATTGCGTTCAAATATGCATGGGGATGGCCGGTTTGGTAATGAGCGGATACTTTTCCCGACAAACAATCATCAATAACCTGGAACACCCTTTTTATGTCCCGTAATATAAAATCTACATGACATCCCCGAATAATCAGCCATCCCCCTGCATTTACCCAGGGGCCCCATCCGCCTATTGGCGTAATTAAATTTTCCCTGTGCTCATCGTCCAACTTTGCGGCAGCCTTGCTTAATTCCTGAACGTCGAAACCTTTTGCTTCATCATAGTATATCCCGATATCTATGTCGGACTTTTCATCGTGGTTGCCTCTTGCCCTTGAACCTCCCAAAACTATACCTGTAATACCCGGTATGCCTTCCAGTTCCCTGCTGATTTGATTCAATATATCCTCTACCATCATTTCATCTGCCTTCATTTCATCTTAGTATTGTTATTGCGTGAAGAACAGCCTCTCATATGCAAAGCCGACCTTATATATCAAGGATATATCAAAAAAACAAATTACTCAACCGTTACGGATTTTGCAAGGTTGCGCGGTTTATCCACGTCGTTACCCTTGAGTACCGACATATAATAGGCAAAAAGCTGCATTGGCGTTATTGCCGCAATCGGCGACAGAAGCGACTCCATATCCGGGATTGTTATTACAATATCTGCGTACTTTTCAACCATTAAGGCATGTTTTTCATGTGTAATTGCCATAACAACAGCGCCTCGCGCTTTTACTTCCTTTATGTTGCTGAGCATTTTGTCAAAAAGGCTTTCCTGCGTCAGCGGGCATACAACCAGCGTTCCTTCTTCTATAAGGGCTATTGTACCATGCTTCAGCTCGCCTCCGGCATATGCTTCCGAATGGATATACGATATCTCTTTTAGCTTAAGCGACCCTTCCATTGAAAGCGCATAATCGAGGCCGCGGCCTATGAAAAAGATGCTTTTTGCGTTATAGTGCCTTGACGCAAATTTTTGTATTTTTTCTCTGTCGTTAACGATCTTTTCTATCAATGAAGGAATACGGTCTAATTCATTTCTGTATTTCTTAGCTTCATCAACAGAAATTGTTCCCCTTTTCAGCGCAAAATCAATAGCGAAAAGATACATTGCCGACAGCTGCGTATTGTATGCTTTTGTCGATGCAACAGCAATTTCAGGCCCGGCCCATGTATAAAAGACATTATCCGACTCTCTTGCTATCGAGCTTCCGACTACATTTACTACCGATAATATCCTTGCGCCTCTTTTTTTTGCCTCCCTGAGAGCCATTAATGAATCAAGCGTTTCACCGGACTGGCTGATTACTATTGACAGATGATTTTTATTCACTATAGGATCGCGGTACCGGAATTCCGAAGCCAATTCGACCTCCACCGGTATGCGCGTTAGTTTTTCGATTGCGTACTTGCCAACGACTCCCGCATGATATGCTGTTCCGCACGCAATTATATATATCTTTTCCAACTGCGCCAAATATTCTTTTGTCAGGTTTATGTTATCCAATACGATTTTACTGTCTTTAAGACGCGGGGATAGTGTCGACTTCACGGCCTTAGGCTCTTCGCATATCTCTTTGATCATGAAATGCTCGAATCCGCCTTTTTCGGCCGAGGATATATCCCAATCCACGTGAAATATATCTCTTTTAACTTTCTCGCCCAGAATATTGTAAATTGATACGCTGTCTTTTTTAACACATGCTATTTCCTTGTCCTCAAGAATGTATATATCCCTTGTGTATTTTAAAATGGCGGGAATGTCCGAAGCTATGAAATTTTCGTTCTTTCCAATCCCCACTATAAGCGGGCTGTCCTTACGTGCAGCTATAAATTCGTCCGGGCATTGCGTACATATAACACCTAATGCATACGAACCTTCAAGATCATTTAGCGTCTTTATAACCGCATTTAAAAGATCGCCTCTGTAATTGTATTCAACCAAATGTGCAATCACTTCGGTATCGGTATCCGACTGGAAACAATAACCTTTGCTTTGTAAAAACTCCTTAAGCTGCATGTAGTTCTCTATTATGCCGTTGTGGACTACGGCTATAATCCCATTTTGACTGGCATGCGGATGCGAGTTTACATCATTGGGCTCACCGTGCGTAGCCCAGCGTGTATGCCCTATTCCCATCATTCCATCCGGACAATACGTTTTCAGTTTGTTTTCCAGTACGCTTAACCGGCCTTTTGCCTTTACTACATTTATGTTATCATCGTTGCCATTGTATACCGCTACACCGGCTGAATCATAGCCGCGGTATTCAAGTTTTTTCAATCCTTCAATTAATATCGGTACAGCCTGTTTGTTACCAATATATCCTACAATTCCACACATAAATATTCCCCTTTCGATTTAATGCCGGAAGTATCCATAAACAGCCAGATGCAAACCGGATATCCTAAATGGGTTAAATAAAGCTTCGCACACAGTAATTACACCCAAACAGAAAAATACCCCTGCCAAGTTAGCATAAGCATTAATGGATTTTTCATTTGACAAAATGGATTGATTTNAGTATATGAATTGCAGAACAGCCACTTAGGCTTTTTTTGTTTTACCGTCGCCGGCAGTTTTTGTTAAGCCNTAACGATGATGGCGCACCGGAAGGTTTCCGCCGAATATTTCGATAACCTCCTTCTCCTCGTCAACTTTCCAGGGTTAATACCCTATATGAAAGTCCTGGCGCTTTTTAACCGTCTTCGCTGTCTTACCTCCTTTCCGACGGGCTTTATGTTCCGCAAATTATTTCTTTTAGTATAGTATACAAGAAAAACAGGAATTCAGCCAAGCTTTTGTTCAATGAATAAAGCCAGTTCCTCAGCCTTCTTTGTGATAAAATCCTGATTCTTGCCCTCAATCATGACCCTGATAAACGGTTCTGTTCCGGACGGTCTTATTAATACCCTTCCTTCACCGCTGAATATTTGTTCAAGTTTACGACATTCCTGCGCGATATCCGGATCATCCATATATTTATACTTATATTCATTTTTTACCCTCGCGTTTTTTAAAACCTGTGGGTATACTTCCATAACAGAAGCAAGCTCAGACAGGCTTTTTCCTGTTTTCTTCATAATCTGTACAAGCTGCAGTGCGGTTAGCTGCCCATCGCCGGTGGTGTTAAAGTCAAGCATTATTATATGACCGGACTGTTCCCCTCCCAGTATATGACCATTTTCAAGCATCCGTTCCAGTACATATCGGTCCCCGACTTTGGTTTTTTCAAGCACAATATCATTTTCTTTGGCCATTATATCAAACCCTATGTTGCTCATTACCGTTGTCACTATAGTATTATTGGCAAGCCTGTTGCGTGATTTCAGTTCAAGCCCGATAATAGCCATAATTATATCACCGTCAATTGTTCTGCCTCTTTCGTCAACTGCAAGAACCCTGTCGGCGTCACCGTCAAAAGCAAGCCCAATGTGGCATTTATTATTTACGACATACTCAGACAGCATTTCCATATGCGTTGAACCGCAGTTTTTATTAATATTCAGGCCGTCAGGCTTGTTGTTGATAACAAGAACCTCCGCTCCCAAATCACGGAAAATACGCGGAGCTGTTTCATATGCCGCCCCGTTTGCACAGTCAAGGGCTATTTTCAGGCCTCCGAAAGTGGTGTCAACAGTTTTCATAAGGAATGAAACATAGTCTTCTTTTGCGTCAGGTTTGTCAGTTACATTACCAACTCCGTCGCCCGAAAGGATTGGCAGCGTTTCGGAATTGTTCAGTATTATTTTTTCTATACGCTCTTCAATATTATCGGGTAATTTGTACCCGCTCGAATTAAAGATTTTAATGCCGTTAAATTCGGCAGGATTATGCGATGCCGAAATAACAACACCGGCATCAACCGAATACTCACGTATCAAATGTGCCACAGCAGGAGTTGATATAACTCCAATGCAAATGGCTTCCGCCCCTGCGGAGCATATTCCGGCAGCAATAGCCTTTTCCAGCATATCACCGGATCTCCTTGTATCTTTACCTATAATAATTCGGGGTATGTGTTCAGCCTCTTCGGAAAGTACAAAAGCCGCAGTTTTCCCCAATTGAAAAGCAAGCTCACATGTTAATTCGGTGTTTGCCACGCCACGGACGCCATCCGTGCCAAATAATCTTCCCACAATAAACCTCCCAAAATCAGCTCATAGATTTGAGTATTCCACATTTCTTTTCTCAAATAAACAAAGCATTTAAAACATCTATGCTATGTGTATGAATAACTATCCGGATTGATAACCACATTGCAGAGTCGGAATACTCATTCTTTAATTATATTGAGAAATCGGCGCATTAGACTCTGAAGCAACATCTTTATATATATACATTTTCTCTGCCGTTGTAATGACCGGTAAGCTTATGATAAATATCATCAATCACCGATTCGGCAATATTCTTGCAATTGTCGGTCATTCGCTCTAATGTATGAATAAGCTCAACATACGTAATAGCGGTATTTGGATTGCATTCGCCTTTGTTCAGCCGCTCAAGATGTTTGTCTCTTAATGTTTTTTCAATATTGTCCATTTTATTTTCTTCCGAAAGAACATTTCTTGCCTGCTCTTCATCGCTGTTTTCAAAAGCTTCAATTGTTTTTTGAATTACGTACTCAATTTTTTCAAATACTTCTTTTAACTCAAGCAAAGCATTTTCGGAATACTGGAGCTTATTTTCAATATTGCTTGCTCCAAGCATTGTTGAACTATCGCAGTGATCGCCTATTCTTTCAATATCATGGATCATGCGCATATAACCGGTTAATCTTACCGATTGTCTTTCTGTTAGAGCACTCTGTGACAGTATTTTTGAAAGATAGTTCAAAATCTCATGCTGGAGCATATCAACCGTATCTTCCATTTTTTCTACTTCCGGTATAAGAGATGCTTTTTGATCCAAAATGACTTCCTTTGTATAGCTTACCATTTTCTGCGCTATTTTTGCCATTCTAAGCATTTCATTCTTAGCCAAATCCATCGCAACCGTTGGCGATGATATCTTGTCACCTATATATATAAGTGTTTTATCGGTAAGCTCACCTTTGCCCTTATACAAAGAAGTTATCAATTTGGNAAGGAACGGAATAANGGGTATAAACAAAACAGTAGTAGAAACATTGAAAATAGTATGTGATATTGCAATCGCGGTGTCCATACCAGCCGGAGAAGAAAGATTGCCCATTATCAGGTTAACAAGCTGTTTAAGTGGTATTATCAGCCAAATAAAAATCGAAGTACCCAGAACTTTTATAAACGTATGCGTTATGGCGGCACGTTTAGCGTTCACACTTGCCCCTATTGAAGCAAGCAATGCCGTTATTGTCGTCCCGATATTACAACCAAACATTATCGGAATCGCGGCATCAAGTGATATTAGAGCTTCACCCGATGCAGTTGTCTGGCTTGCAAGTTTCTGTAAAACCGCAATTGTAGCGCTGCTGCTTTGAATAACCGCCGTAACAACGGTCCCTATTAACATGCCAAGCCATTTATTCCCGCCTACCTGAAGCATTATATTTTCAATTTCTCTGGACTTGGACAGCGGCGCCATAATATCGCCCATAATATTTAAACCAAAAAAAAGAAGGCCAAAAGAAAAAATTATCTGGCCAATATACTTGATTTTTTTTGGCTTAATGAAAAAAAACAATATAAAACCTAATGCAATAATCGGAAGAGCATAATCACCGATATCTATTGTAACAAGCCACGCGGTAACGGTTGTGCCTATATTTGCCCCCATTATAACACCCATAGCCTGTCTTAAAGTCATTAACCCTGCGCTGACAAATCCAACAACCATAACCGTGGTTGCACTACTGCTTTGAATAAGGGCCGTAACCACTATTCCGACCAGAATCCCAATCAGTGGATTGGTTGTCAGAAGACCGACTATATGCCTTAGCCGTTCGCCCGCCACCTTCTGAAGCCCTTCGCCTAACATATTCATACCATATAAAAATATGGCAATTCCGCCTAATAAGCCCGGTAATAAACGCAATATTTCTTTTGTGCCCATATCTACCTCCAACGGCCTTTTTAGTCACCTTAGATATTTTAGCATATGGATGATATGTAAACAAGAAAAAGAAAAAGATTATTGAGGTTTTTCAAAAGGCTCTTCCTCAAGAGTATCCTCGTCGGGTATTGGTGAAGGCGTTGGTTCAGGTTCNTCTATTTCTTCGGACAGAACTGTAGTCTCGGTTTCAACGGTAACTATAACGCTGCCGTCTATGTAAATTCCGGAAGGCAGGGATATCTGCACATCAAAAGTTCCTTTATCCTCGCTTAGCTCGGATACATTTACAAACCCCTTAATAGTTTTTGCATCAACAGTGTTTAATATTTCGCCGGGGCCTTTTATTGCAAATGATATTTCATCCTCCGCAATCCTGTATTTAATCCTGCCGGTCACATCACCGCCGAATATTGTAATTGACGATTTTGGTATTGAAATTGTTTTATATGAATAACGTTCTATATTAACCTGGGCGGATATCACACTGTTACTGTTATAAAGCTGTACATTCTCAGGGATCTTAAGCTCAAGTTCCCTGCTGAAGGAGCCTTCGACTCCGTCGACATCGAGCTGTTCGGCATTAATCACACTAATATCTTTGATAATATCATAGCTTCCTATTATCTGTACCGTGTTGCGGGATAATTTATAATCTTTTACATAAAAATCTTCCTTTGGTTTTCCTTTAACGGTTGTAGCCACGGGTACTGTTTTGGCTATATTATAACTTATGTTCGTCTGAAAACTCCCGTCCAGTGAAGGTATTATTTTACCGTCTTTATTATACACTTCAATACGCCTGTTCATTGAAGCGCTTTTAATAAGCTGCTCACGTTCTATTGAAACGGCAACACTTTCAATATTGTTTATAATGCTTTCAAGGTCTTGTAAAAATACCGTATCGGGGTTAAGCTTTATATTAACTGCTTCGTATCCTTCCGGAAGCGAACCGGACCATCTGATATTTATTGGAAACTCTTTGCGTATTATTTTCTCCAGCGAAATTTTAACTGATTTAGGATAGACATCGGTAATAATGATATCCTGGTCTCCATTATACTGAGGAATGGGTATATTCATTGTTGTCTGTTCTGTGCTTTCAATGCCGCTAAAATCCAAAAATGCTTGGAAATCACTGGTTGAAACCTTTTCAAGCCTCTGCCTTCTTCCCTTTATCACTACATTTATAGTATCGGGAATGGTTGAAGAAACCATGCTGATATTTTTACCGGCAAGCACTTCCTTATTTGTACGCAGCGGAACAGAAAGCGTGTGCTCACTCATTGGATTTTGCTGGTCAAGAACTACAAACCAGATTAAAATTCCAATAAGCACCGATATAATCTTAAGAACCAAATCTTTTTCAAAAATAGTATTTATGCTTATGCGCCTATTCTTCATCATCCTTGACCTTTCTGAATAAAAAGCGTACTTTCTTTGCGGAGCTCTTATCAAGAAGGAAGCGATACAATGCTTTACGCAGCGTGTCAGGCGTTAAATTTCGTGTTAAGCCCCCGTTATGTGCAAAAGATATTTTCCCTGATTCTTCGGAAACCACAATAGCTATTGCATCCGATACCTCTGTGATTCCAAGAGCGGCTCTATGGCGTGTTCCAAGCTCACGGCTAAGGCTTGGGTTTTCCGTTAACGGAAGGTAGCATGCCGCCGCTTTAATCTTGTTGTCTCTGATAATAACCGCGCCGTCATGCAGCGGCGCATGGGGAGTAAAAATATTTGTAAGAAGCTCATAAGATATAAGAGAATCCATTGGAGTTCCGGTATTTATTACGTCACCGATTTTTGTATTCCTTTCTATCACTATAAGTGCGCCGATATATTCTTCGGAAAAGTGCTTGCAGCATTTGACAATATCCTCAATTGACGCAGTGGTGCGAAGCTGATCGGCATCTTCATCAAACAAAAGGAAACTACGGAAACCGCTGTTGCCAATTTTTTCAAGGCCTCGCCTTAGCTCCGGCTGGAACAGCACAATAAGCGAGAACCCAAGCAGGGGTATAGCACCCTCAAGTATATAGGCCATCGTTTTTAACCCTATTAATTGTGCGACCTTTAGCCCTATAACAATAAACAATATTCCTTTAACAAGCTGCATCGCACGGGTTTCTCGGACTAATTGTATGACCTTATATACAATAAAGGAAATGATGCTTATATCAACGAGCATTAAAAAAATATCAAGAGGCCCGTTCAAGCCGAGGAAATTCCCTATAACTATAAAAAATTCCTTTATGCTACTAATTCCTGCCACAAAAGTTCCCCCAACGGAATGTGATTATGTGGTAATAAAAACCGCATACGGCAAACCCGCTTCGATATTATTTTATAACAGATACACCTTATACTCAAGATAAGTTTGCCTGCATTTTAATTCAATTTGCCATATTTCTTAATGCTAACCCGCTGCTATTGCAATTATATCTTGTTCACAGCTATATTTGTACTGTTTGGGATGCTTTGTAATAAAATTGCAAAAATCCGGTCACATATCGGCCAATGCAGAGAGCAAAATGAAAAGTATAAATTTTTAGTTCACAACACAAAAAAAGCAACACCTTTTTGGTATTGCTTCTTTTCGATTTCCATTCGGTCATTTTTACTCTCTTACCTTATCAACAAGTTTTGCAAAACCTGTCGCGTCATTTACAGCCATATCGGCCAGAACTTTTCTATTAAGCGCTATACCGGACTTTTTCAGACCGTTCATAAACCGGCTGTAAGACAGACCGTTCATTCTTGCCGCCGCATTTATTCTGGTGATCCATAATTTTCTGAAATCTCTTTTTTTCGCTTTTCTGTCGCGGTATGAATATACCAAAGACTTCATGACCGCTTGATTCGCGACTCTGTATAACTTGCTTTTCGCGCCAAAATAACCTTTAGCGTGCTTTAATACTTTTTTGCGTCTTGCTCTGGTTGCAACAGAACCCTTTACTCTTGCCATTTTCTACACCTCTTTTCCTATCACTTGTAAGGCAACATTTGTTTAATGATTGCCGCGTTCGCGTCCGATGCTAAAGCTGGTTTACGTAAATTCCGCTTACGTTTCGTGGACTTTTTGGTAAGAATATGGGTTTTATATGCTTTATTTCGTTTAACCTTACCAGTGCCGGTTATAATAAACCTTTTTTTAGAAGCGCTGTGGCTTTTTAATTTTGGCATAGGCATAACCTCCTTCACTATTTTTATAACGCTGTAAATGGCCTATANAATANTCCTATACTTCGGTCTTATTGTTTTTCCTTAATCGGAGTAAACATAACCGTCATACTTCTTCCTTCCATAACTGGCTTTTTTTCCATTTTGCCGTAGTCTTTTATCATTTCGGCAAACCTGTTTATAACCTGATAAGCTATGGAGGTGTATTGCATTTCCCTACCCCTGAATCGTATGGATACTTTAACCTTGTCACCATCGCGAAGAAACTTTACTGCATTTTTAAGCTTAAACGAAAAATCATGTTCTTCTATTTTTGCAGATAACCTTATTTCTTTTACCGATATGTTTGTCTGCTTCTTCTTTGCTTCTTTTTCCCTCTTCGCTAGTTCATAAAGATATTTGCCATAATCCATTATCTTGCAAACAGGGGGATTGGCATTAGGTGAAATCTTTACCAGGTCTAACTCCCTCTCATTGGCTTTTAACTGAGCTTCCCTGGCGGACACAATTCCTATCATTTTTCCGTCTGCGTCAATCAGCCTTACTTCTTTATCCCTGATCTGACTATTCACCTGTATTTGAGTTTTCTTAATAAAAAACACCTCCGTAAAATTTTGAACCCATAATAATCATATGTAAATATATGATTATTTGTTTTTTCATACAAAAAAGCAGGTAAACCCACTTCACCTGCTTAAACCACAGCAAATACTGCTCTGATTAACCCTGAAATCAGGATGATACAGGGTGAGAAGTGGATACTTCTACTTGTTTGCACTAAAAACTATACATTATTCTTTTTTCTTTGTCAAGCACTGGGCATAATATTTTAGACATATATATCTGAAAACTCGACCTGAAGACATTCCACGCGGCTATTATCATACTTTTTTGTGTTCTTTTCATTAACGCTGTCAGGGAGCTTATAATTCTGAAGAAAGAATGTAAACGTGCTTCCCTTGCCTTCCATGCTTGAGACCCATATCTCCCCGTTCATCCTCTCAAGCAGTTTTTTCACAAGGAAAAGGCCCATTCCGCTTCCACGTTTCTCAAGGAAGCTTTTTCCGTCTGTCTGGCTGAAGCGCTCAAATATCAAATCACGATATTTTTCAGGAATACCCGGCCCGGAATCTGAAACTGAAACATAAACCTTCTCGGGCATTACCGTTAAAATAACATTAACCGTTCCGCCAAACGGCGTAAATTTTATAGCATTCGATAAGAGATTTAAAAGAATACGTTCGAGTTGAAATGTATCACAGGCTATTATATGCTTACTACTGTTTGAACTGAATGAAATGTCAATATTTTTTGCACTTGCATATTCTTTAACCGATAAAGTTATATTTTCAATAATCTTAACAATATCTTCGTTGCATGGGTCTATCTGAAAAAAATCCGAATTTATCCGGTTAATATCAATTATATTATTAACCATTTTTAAGAGCCGAAGACAATTCTGTTTCATTATATTAAGATACTTGTCCTTAATCTTCCTGTACTCNCCATCTNTTGAGCCTTTCGTGTTCAATTGAACCATTTGGATAGTCGATAGAATTACGTTTAGGGGTGTCCTGAATTCGTGTGACAGCGCCGAAACCCAGTCATATCCAAACGCTTGCATTGACTGNAGGTTAATAATGTCTTCGTGATTATTTGTACTATTTTCAAAATCTTTTTTCTCCGCGGATTCCGCATTCTGTTCCGTNTACACTCCTCCTACCAGTTGCTCCATCAATTCCATTATTGATACCCCCATGCTGAAATTATCTGCTTTTTCCGTGCTGCGCTTTTATATATGCAATCTGAGAAATCTGTTTTGAAAAGCCTGTTTTGATTAAAAAATGTACATATTCGTATTATAATCATATACAACAAAAATAATCAATATTGCCTGAATAAATTGCCTGTTTTTTTGTTTAAACAGTATTTTTATCCGTTTATACAAAAAAACTCCCGTTTTTAACGAGAGTTTTAATGATTGTATCTCTTTTTTAATACTATTTTTTATTTTTTTCATATTTAGGTTTGCCAAGAAGGGCAAACATATTTTTCTTATATGCTTCAACACCGGGTTGGTCAAAGGGGTTTACACCAAGAAGGTATCCACTTATTCCACATGCCTTTTCAAAGAAATATACAAGCTGACCAAAATAATAAGGCGTCATTTCGGGAATGTTTATTACCATAACAGGTACATTTCCGTCAACATGAGCCATAATTGTACCTTCCATTGCTTTTTTGTTTATTTCATTAAGGCTTTTCCCCGCAAGATAGTTCAACCCGTCTGCGTTTTCTTTATCTTCTTTAACCACTATACTCCTGCGGGTAGTATCAATGTTAAGCACTGTTTCAAATAAATTTCTAATACCATCCTGAACATATTGGCCCATCGAATGCAGATCTGTTGTAAAATCAACGCCGGCTGGAAAAATGCCTTTGCCGTCTTTTCCTTCACTTTCACCAAATAGCTGCTTCCACCATTCGGTAAAATAATGTAAACATGGTTCGAAATTTACCATTATTTCAATTGTCTTCATTTTCCTGTACAAAGCGTTTCTCACCACGGCGTACTGATACGAAGGGTTTTCGAATAACGGTTTGCTGTACAGCCTGTAACCTTGCGCCGCTCCTTCCATAATTTGATCAATATTGATTCCGGACACGGCAATAGGAAGCAGCCCAACCGCGGATAAAACAGAAAAACGTCCGCCTACTCCGTCAGGTATAACAAAAGTTTCGTAGCCTTCCGAAAGGGCGACAGCCTTTAATGCGCCCCTCTGTCTGTCGGTTGTCGCATAAATACGCTTTCTCGCTTCGGCGACGCCGTACTTTTTTTCCATATACTCCTTAAATATTCTGAAAGCGATTGCCGGTTCGGTTGTTGTGCCGGATTTGGATATAACATTAATAGAAATATCCTTTCCTTCCACAATTTCAAGAAGATCCGAAATATAATCGGAGCTGATATTATTTCCGGCAAAATATACTAACGGACCGTTCCTTTTTGATTTCGGAAGCTGATTGTAAAAAGAATGGTTTAAAGCCTCAATCGCGGCCCTTGCGCCAAGATATGAACCGCCTATTCCTATAACGATAAAAACATCAGAATTGTTTCTTATTCTGTCGGCAGCGTTTTTTATTCGGGAAAATTCCTCTTTGTCATACTCAATCGGAAGGCTGACCCAATCGGTAAAGCTGTTTCCAGGGCCGGATTTTTCGTGCAAAAACTCATGCGCCTTTTCAACATGAGGAAGAAAATAATCAATCTCATGCTCACTTATAAAACCTTTGGTATTTGTATAATCAAAACTTATCATACCATGTCTCCTTCCATTTCGGACTGTGTCAAATAAAAACTTTCCATAAAACAAAAAGAGGGGGAATTCTGCTTCTTAACCCCCCCTCGCTATCTCTATATCGGATGCACCATTTCTTCATAGTCGACCATATCCGGGTCAATCTTGTATTTCTGCGCTTTCCTGAATTCAAAAAACTTTTTCGCGACCTGTGGGAAAAGTGCGTATGAAAGCACATCCTCATCCTGCTCAAGGTATTCTTTCATCTCATTTCTTATATTGTCAAGCTCAGGTTCAATTAAATCAGCAGGCCGGCATGTTATACGTTTTTCATCGCCTATCGTAATTTTTACAATATCGTCTTTTATAGGCGCAGGGGTTTTTCCGTATTCACCCCTAACGAGCGCTTTGGTTTCTTTCGGCACCATTTTATATCTTTCGCCGGCAATTACATTCATAACCGCCTGTGTTCCGACAATCTGGCTGGTAGGCGTAACTAACGGCGGATAACCAAGTTCTTCCCTTACCTTTGGCACTTCATTGAGCACATCGATAAATTTATCTTCCTTGCCCGCCTGTTTAAGCTGTGAAACAAGATTCGACAGCATCCCTCCCGGAACCTGATACAAAAGCGTGTTTATATCCACTCCTAAAACCTTTGGATTCAAAAGCCCTGAAGTAAGGAATTCTTCACGCAGCGGACGGAAATAATTCGCAATATCTGATAACAAATTTAAATCATAACCGGTATCGTAAGGAGTTTCTTTAAGAGTTGCCACCAACGGTTCAACAGGCGGCTGTGAAGTCCCCATTGATAGCGGCGAAATCGCGCAGTCCACAATATCGCATCCGGCTTCAATGGCTTTCAGATATGTCATTGAAGCAACTCCGCTTGTATAATGTGTGTGAAGCTGTATCGGCACCTTTATGTTTTCCTTTAACGCCTTTACAAGATCATATGCCGTGTATGGGGTTAACAATCCCGCCATATCCTTAATGCATATTGAATCGGCGCCTGCTTCTACCATTCCCTTTGCATCCTTAACAAACTGTTCCAAATCATGGAACGGGCTTATTGTATAGCAAAACGCGCCCTGGGCGTGGCCGCCTTCCTTCTTTGTGGCTTTCATTGCAACTTCAAGGTTTCTCGGATCATTTAGAGCGTCAAAAATTCTTATTATATCAATACCATTTGCAATGGTCTTTTGAACAAAATATTCAACCACATCATCAGCGTAATGCTTATACCCTAAAATATTCTGGCCCCTCAGCAGCATCTGCAGCTTTGTTTTTTTTGCGGCGGCTCTGATTTTGCGAAGCCTTTCCCAAGGGTCTTCATTCAGAAATCTAAGGCATGAGTCAAATGTGGCGCCGCCCCAACATTCCAAAGAATGATACCCAACCTTGTCTATCATTTCTATTACAGGCAGCATGTGCTCAATTCTCATCCTTGTGGCAAGTAATGATTGATGCGCATCCCTGAGGGTAGTGTCGGTTATTTTTACTCCCATTGCTATAGCCTCCTTATACAGCAGATTTTATTAACCATTAATGGAAACAAGCAGATCTCCGCTGTTCACGGATTCTCCCTTCAACGTGTTTACCGAAGCTATAACTCCATCCTGCGGGGATACAATTTCGTTTTCCATCTTCATAGCTTCAAGTATTAATAGTATATCTCCCCTTTTTACCTCGTCACCGGGTTTTACCACAATATCAAGTATTGTACCAGGCATGGGAGCTGTTATTTTCACAGCACCCTCCGGCGCCGATGCATTCACTGCCGGTTTGGGAGCCGCAGGAGTTTCAGCCTTCTGAACAGGCCGCGCGGGCTCGGCTGGAGCCGCCTGTACCGGTGCTGCG
>JGI24709J26583_10002342_pt1 | contig 15679 bp, 12 predicted proteins | sample BioPla2DNA1_FD_26583 | JGI IMG/M metagenome (IMG submission 26583) | reverse complement strand
CCGACTGAGCTATCTGGGCAAAAATGGCGACCCGGAAGGGGCTCGAACCCTCGACCTCTAGCGTGACAGGCTAGCGTTCTAACCAACTGAACTACCGGGCCATATGGTGGGAGCAATAGGGATCGAACCTATGACCCCCTGCTTGTAAGGCAGGTGCTCTCCCAGCTGAGCTATACTCCCACACCGTCTCGTTTTTGCCACTCACTTGCGGCTTTTACAGTATACAAAATCCCGCTGACTCTGTCAAGTTCTTTTTTAGTATTTTTTAATGTTTGTCTATTATATATCTTGTTGTTTCTGCCCTTTTTGCGCAATTAACATGTTTTTCGGCCTAATCCGGACCAGTTGGCAGGCAGTTTTTACAATACAACCCCGGTGTAATGAAATAAGATTTTAAGTCATTCACCGGGGTTCCGGGTTTTTTGATTTAATGTAATGCAATGGTGTACTTTAAATATGCCAATCCTAATTATGCTTTTTCAAACATGTCCTTAGATACGCCACAATCGGGGCAAACCCAGTCATCAGGAAGATCTTCAAAAGCGGTACCCGGCGCAACACCCGAATCAGGGTCTCCTATCTCCGGATCATACTCATAGCCACAAACTGTGCAAACCCACTTTTCCATACATTAACTCCTTTCCTCTGCTTATCCATAATAATAAGGCAATAATCGCTATGTTCCTAAAAATCCATTTAGGCTGCATTGAAAGAACTAAGCTAAACCAGATATATGTTTTATTGCCTGAATAATCATTTATATACCACTATTGTAGGATTTAAAACTTAATTCGGGTAAAGTTTTTATCTTGCTCTCATTCATTTACAGAACATTGCAAGTATCCTGAAAGTAAACAGAGGAGTATTCGCTAAAAGCCATATGAAGTCCCCGGGCAATTATATCGGCCATTTTCATAACTACAGACAGTCGGGTGCTTTGCAATACAAGAAAATCCATAAACCCACCTGTGTTTACTACCCCAGTAATATGCATATCGCCTACAGCCGGCAGCTCCTTTTTTAGCCCCGCTCCCGGCTTTATCGGCCCATTCCCGACCGATATGCATCCCACATGGTCCAATGTGCCCAGAGACGCATCTACGGCTATTAAATAGGCATCCGGATGAAGTGTAAGGGTTTTGAAAAGTGTCTCCTCCAAATTTCTTGCATGGATGGGATGATCCAGTGTGCCATATATATGAACACCGTTCATCTTATATTTAACCAGCATATCTCCTACAAGAGGTCCCAGTGAATCCCCGGTGGAACGGTCTGTTCCTATGCACATAGTCACAATTGAGCGTTGACGGGCTACACCTGTTCTCTTTTTTAACCCGGCTGTTTCCATGTTTTCAGAAACAGCTTTTGCTACCTTATATACAGCCAGTTTATCATCAGATTTGAAATACCCTTTTTTATCCAATAAATACGCAACCCTTCCGCTTTCCCAATACTCAATAAATAAGTATTCCCGTTGCCTGTCCCAATATGCAATTGCAATACAGGACATTGAATCAATTTATTAGAAATGGCGCGTACCTGTTATAATCCGGACAATCGGGTATTTTATTTTCCCAGACCTTTCATGGAAAGCGAAATTCTTTTACGTTTTTCGTCAACTTCTAAAACTCTTACTTTGACTATATCACCCACCGAGACAACTTCCATCGGATTTCTCACAAATCTGTCACTGAGCTCCGAAATATGAACCAGGCCGTCCTGATGAACGCCTATATCAACAAATGCCCCAAAGTCCACTACATTCCGGACTGTACCGTCTAATATCATGCCCGGCTTTAAATCGGCTATGTCTAAGACATCCTCCGACAGTAACGGAGGAGGCAGCTCGTCTCTGGGGTCTCTTCCAGGCTTTAACAGTTCATTTACAATATCGTTTAATGTAGGCATCCCCACACCTATAAGTGAAGCAACCTTTTCTGTGCCGAGTTTTGTCACTTCTTCTTTAAGTTTCCCGATTTTTTTATCCTTTACATCCTCCAAAGTGTGTCCGGTCAGTTTTAACAGCTTTTCACAGGCCTCATAGCTTTCAGGATGAACAGAGGTATTGTCAAGAATATTGTCCCCTTCCGGAATACGCAAAAAGCCTGCGCATTGCTCAAAGGTCTTTTCTCCTAGTTTTTTAACCTTCAGAAGCTCTTTTCGCACCGTAAAGCCACCGTTTGTTTCTCTGTATTCCACAATATTATTTGCTACGGTTGAATTAATTCCGGCTACATAGGACAGAAGGGAAGAAGACGCAGTATTTAAGTCTACCCCCACACTGTTTACACAGCTTTCAACTACACCCGACAAAGCCTCTCCGAGCCTTTTTTGATTCATGTCGTGTTGGTATTGTCCTACTCCTATGGCTTTCGGATCTATTTTAACCAATTCGGCCAAGGGGTCCTGAAGACGCCGCGCAATGGAAACAGCGCTTCTTAAGGATACATCAAACTCCGGGAATTCCTCCGCAGCCAGTTTTGAGGCTGAATAAACAGAAGCCCCCGCTTCACTTACCACCATATAACGAACTTTTTTGCTCAGAGTTTTTATTACTCCGGCCACAAATATTTCCGATTCTCTGGATGCAGTACCGTTTCCTATAGCTATAATTTCCACATCATACTTTTCTATCAGGGCTTTTAAGATAGCTGCTGCTTCAACAACCTTGTTCTGAGGAGGAGTTGGATAAATCACACCCGTGTGCAATACCCTTCCAATTTCATTTACGACAGCCAGCTTACAGCCGGTACGGTAGGCCGGGTCCAGTCCCAGCACAACTTTTCCCTTTACAGGAGGCTGCAAGAGTAAGTTTCTCAAATTCTCGGAAAAAACCTTTATTGCCTGTTCTGAAGCCGCTTCAGTCAGGCTCCCTCTTATCTCATTCTCTATAGATGGTGCGATTAAACGTTTATATGCATCCTCAACAGCCTTTTCTATTATTTCACTAAATATGGAACCGGATTTTGAAAGAGTACGCCCTTTAATCCAGTCTACGATTCTTTCTTCCGGAGTTTCCAGCTTGACTGACAAAAACTCTTCCTTTTCTCCACGGTTTATGGCCAAAATCCTGTGAGGAGCTATTTTATTAACCGGCTCGTTAAAATCATAATACATACGGTAGGGGGAATCTTCTTCCTTCTTGGCTAAGGTAATTATTACCCCTTCCTTAAAAGTAAGCTCCCGGATAACTCTTCTGTATTCAGCATTATCGGAAATAGTCTCAGCGATAATGTCCATTGCTCCCTGAATTGCTTCCTCAACTGTTTTTACGCCCTTTTCCTCATCTAAGTATTCTGAGGCCAAAGCATTTATATCGCCTTCATTAAGTTTTTGGCTATAAATTATTACCGCCAATGGCTCAAGCCCTTTATCCTTTGCTATGGATGCCCGGGTCCGGCGTTTTGGCTTAAAGGGACGGTAAATATCTTCTATTTCCTGTAAGGTTTCGGCCTTGTCCAGGCTTGCGGAAATCTCATCAGTCAGCTTTTCCTGAGCTTCAATCAGCCTTTTTACCTCTTCTTTGCGGCTCTCCAGGTTTCTTAAATATACCAGGCGGTCATGAAGCTCTCTTAAAATCTGATCATCCATTCCCCCCGTTGCTTCCTTACGATATCTGGCTATGAAAGGGATGGTATTACCCTCATCAATAAGTTTTACTGCACTTTCTACCTGCGACAGCCTTATAGATAATTCCTTTGCAAGCCTTGATAATATATCAGTCATATACCCTCCTAAACTCTTTCAGGTCTCATTTCTTTCATATCTAACAGAGCCTGTGTTTATCATAAATATTTTAATATTTTACCATTAACAGCGCCCTTTTGTCATTGCTATGAATATATCATGTGGAACCTTCAGCCAATGTCATGCGTGCCGCTCAGGAATTTCATCCGGAAATTATTCGCGCCGCTCCGCAATCCGTGCTCCGCTTCACGCATGACATCGGCAGTGGTTCCTCCACGTTCCACCCCGCTTAAATTCATTTATCGTGGTGCGGGTATCGCGTGGGAATTCTGAGTGCCCCGTGTCATTCTGAGTACCCCCGTGTCATTCTGAGCGCCAGCGAAGAATCTTCTGAAGATCCTTCGACTCCGCTTCGCTGCGCTCAGGATGACAGTAAGGTGATGTGCGAGGTGAGAGGTTGGAAGTGAGAAATTGCCATACCTTTTGTCATTCTGAATGTAGCGAAGCGAAATGAAGAATCTTTCGCACTAACGTAATAAGATCCTTCGACTCCGCTTCGCTGCGCTCAGGATGACCGTTTGGGGGGCTTACGTTACGCTCAGTGCGACAATTTTGGAGCACTAAATCGCAGTAGGCTACAGCCGCTGAACTTGTATACGTTTCACTCAGGAGGATTCATTTTATTTTCACAAGTATAAATACATCTGCAGCATAGTATGCTCTGTCCGGTGATACCTCAAAATTCATATTCTTAATCACAACAGTAATGACAGCATGTTCGTTCTCCTTTGAGAAAGTTGCTTCTTCAATGGAGATACTTTCCTTTGCCCCACTGTCTCTTTCGTTAAACTCTTCAAATATCTCTTTCGTTGAGAAACTCAGCAGCTCCTGATCATCTCCTTCAAACAGAGATATAATACAATCTTCTAAGGTAGTGGCTTTTTTAAGAGTAAAACTTTTTCCTGCCTTGTTTATGTTTCCGATAACCTCATAATTTTCGTGATTGCGAGAAAGCATTACCGTTGTTTCAGCTAAAACTTCATAGCCTGCAATATCAAGCATTGCTTTGTCATCCAGCCTTATATATACATATTTTGTTTCATCTTGCCAATCGTACATTTTAAATCCGAATACCTTTTCAAAATCTGAGTAATACTCAAACCCGGGAGGAAGGAAGGATGCCATGTGGGTATAATCCATCCGGTTTAAATACCCTAATGCTTCCACAATTTTCTTCCTATCCCCGGCAGAAATATCGGTACCGGGTTTTATACGGTTATTATCCAGCATATTGTTTTTTATAAGTGTGTCCCGGATTATTCCTGTCTGGTTGTTTCTGCTGACGGTAAAAGCATCAACGGGAGGAACTATGGATATCACCGAAATAACAATCAGTATGATTGCAATAATGCCATTTTTTCGCACCGGCAAGAAGCTGAAAAGTATTCCCGAGGCAATTGCAAAAATACCGAATGCTATTACATAGTAACGAGTATGTGTTACCCCCATATCCCCGATTTTCATGATGGAGGCTATGGTCTGAAAAATTACAATCGGCACCAGCACTTTCGGGAAGATTTTTCTGAAGAGCTGGGCAAATCTGTTTTCCAGCCGGCTTGCCAGAATATATACCAGTATCACCGTAATGGAATACGATACGATCATGGGCTCCAATAAATTATCTCTCCAGAAATCACCGGCTATGTTGGTTGCGATATAAACACCCAGAATCAGCGTAAAGACTGCCGTTAGCGGAATTATAATATATGAAATCAAGATCTCCAGATATTTTGGGCAACCGGCCATCTTATTTATTATTTCCTCTTTTAATTCCATACTCTCTTTAGGCTCATTCGCATCGGAAATTCCGTAATAAACCGGTATAAGGGACAAAAAGTAAACAGGTGCAAATAATATAAATACTATATTTGCAGCATGGGAGTATGCTTTACTATCCACTTCAAAAAGCAGCACATCTGTAGCAGTTATTATAATACTGGTGCCTGCAAAAATAACCCCGGCAAAAAACAACGATATAAAAAAGGCTTTAAAAGCAACCATAAAACTTTCATTAAATGTCACCTTGCTCTTAATGGACGGAATCCATATAAAGGCAATAATAAGCGCAAACAGTGCGACTGCTGTTCTTATGCTGATTTCTATGCTCAATTGGGGCAACGGCATAATTATCAGATAATAGCCCACCGTCAGCAAGACTGCACCAACGTTTAAAATAATCCTGACGAAATTCCCCTTGCAAAACCTTTCGAATATTACTTGAGCAACTGCCCCAAGTATAGCTCCCACAATTAGTGTCAACAGGTATTTTGAATAGTCCCCGCCTCCCTGAATATCAATGGAATTTACAACCACGGCTCCAATCAGGAACAACGTTGTTAACGGAAAACGGGTAATAGCGTCTGTAAGCCCTTTAAGAGCTTTTTGCAATCTCGATATTTTCATTGCTACCATCCTTTCTCTTTCAATTCTAACATATGTCTGATATGGCATATATTACGGTTACTTTACTATGCCACAAACCCGATAACAAATTTTATCAGCAATTTTCTCCTTTACATCGAACATGTGTTCGTTTATAATTGTATTATAATATCTATTTATTCGGAGGGCTGTTATGAACACATATAAAAGCGGAGATCGCATCATCCTGCACATTGACGTAAATTCCGCTTTTTTGAGCTGGGAAGCCGCATACAGACTTCAGCACGGAGCAACTCTTGATCTTCGGGAGGTACCCAGCGTTGTAGGAGGAGACGAAGAAAGCCGTCACGGAATTGTTTTGGCTAAATCTATTCCTGCTAAAAAATACGGTATCCAGACCGGCGAGGTTTTGTGGCAAGCCAGGAGGAAATGTCCTGACCTTATTATTGTCCCCCCCGATTATTCCCTGTATATGCAGTGTTCCACTGCGTTAAATGATTTATTATACGAATATTCCCCCCTTCTGGAGCGGTATTCTGTCGATGAATCCTTTCTCGATATCACCGGGACTTTAGGAAAACGAAATCCTCTGGATATTGCCCGGGAAATTGCCAACAGAATCAGAACAGTTCTTGGATTCACTGTAAATATAGGAATTTCCTCCAACAAACTTCTGGCTAAGATGGCCTCTGATTTTGAAAAACCCGACAAAGTGCATACGCTTTTCCCTGATGAAATCCCAAAAAAATTGTGGGTTCTTCCGGTAAGGGATTTGTTTATGGTGGGAAGGCGTACTGCTCCTAAGTTTTATCGCCTGAATATTTTTACCATAGGCCAGCTGGCTCATACCGACCCCAAATTTCTCAGAGCTCATTTAAAAAGCTTCGGGAATTTACTTTGGCAGTATGCCAACGGTATAGATACTTCGCCGGTAAATCCTTTCAGACCTCCTGCCAAGGGTATTGGCAATTCCACCACCACCTCTTTTGATGTTGACAACGAAAGGGAGGCTCTGCTGTTTCTTCTTTCCCTGACAGAAACCGCCTCTTCCAGATTAAGAGCCGCCCGGCTTCTGGCTCAGGTAGTTTCTGTATCAATACGGAAAACTGATTTGACCTTCTTTTCGCACCAAAGAAAGCTCCTTACTCCTACAGATAACACTGAAAGGCTTTTTAAAGTTGCACGGGCACTTTTCAGGGAACTTTGGGATGGTGCTCCCCTGAGGCATTTTGGTGTCTCTTTTTCATCCCTCTGCAATGATAGATTTTACCAGACCTCTATTTTTGAGGATGAAAAAATTTACCGGAAAAAATCCCTGGATTCCAGCATCGACACCATCCGTCTTAATTACGGAAAGACTTCGGTGGTTCGGGGAAGTTTTATAAATTCGGGGATTCCTCCCCTTACAGGAGGAGTTATAGATGATTATCCGGGTATGCGGAGTTTGCTTTGATTATTTGGGAGTGTTGCTATGAAAATATTAATGAAAAGTGTAGATATGATCTGTCTCAGCACCTGCGAGGGTATTATTACCCCTCTTAAATTCAGATGGTATGAGGATGGGCAGGAAGCCCAAATTATTCGTATAGACCGTATATTGGACAGAAAAACAGAAAAACTTGCGGGGAATCCCATGCTAATATTTACTGTGCAAAGTATTATAAACGGAGTTGAGCGAATTTTTGAAATGAAATATGAGGTAAACACCTATAAATGGTATCTCTATAAACTTTAAAAAAGCAAAAGCACCTGCCTCAAAATAGTGCGCAGAAGCATCTCCACCGCCATTGTGAGCAGAACAGTATATCTCTAATCTTATTTTAAACCGGGGGAGGCGGTACTCCCTCTGTCACCATGAGCGTCGTGTAGCGTAGTCGAAGGGTCTTATTACGTTAATGAGAAAGATTCTTNGCTGGCGCTCAGAATGACAAGGGGGGGCGCTCAGAATGACAAGGGGGGGCGCTCAGAATGACAAGGGGGGCACTCAGAATTCCCATGCGATACACGCACCACGATAAATGAATTTAAGCAAGGAGGAACCGCTGCCGATGCCATGAGTGAAACGGAGCATGGATTTCGGAGTGGTGCGAATAATTTCCGGATGAAATTCCTGAGCGGCACGCATGACATTGGCTAAAGGTTCCACATGGTGTATTCAAAAGGGACACTCAAATTTACAAGGGGGGAACTTAGAATGGCCCTTTTAAGACAGCCAATTATAATTCATCAGCTGCTGGAACTTGCAATATTAATTTTACGTTTATCAAAATATGAGGCTAATACCCTCTCCAGATCCAACACATCATTCATTTCAAAGAAGCCTTTTTTGTCTTTAATAAAACGTATCCCTTTTAATGCTCCGTCTGCAAAAGCCTTTCGGTTAAAGGATTCATGAACAATCTCTATCTTGTCATTTTCTCCGGCAACCATAACTTCGTGTCTCCCGATTATACCGCCAGCTCTGGTGGCATGGATGGGAATAGATTCAGTGACTTCTACACCGGAGTACTGCAATCCTTCCTCAATTTGATCAGCTATTTTTAATGCAGTTCCTGACGGAGCATCTTTCTTATACTTATGATGAGCTTCGCTTACTTCAAAATCATAATCAATTAAAATGCGTGATACTATATTGGATAATAGCATCATCACATTTACTCCCACAGTAATATTAGGTGCATTTAAAATTCCTGAGCCGTTCTTTTTTGCCAGCACCTTCATGCGCATAATATCAGTTTTTGAAAAACCGGTTGTACCAATCACCAAAGCAGCTTTCTTTTCCGAAATGCTTGATACATAACTCATTGTTGCTTTATGATTTGAAAAGTCCACAAAAACATCAGGTTTAATTTTTTCAAGAACATAATTGAGTTTACTTGAGGTATAAACCTTTGCCCCTGTATTGGGTAATCCTAAAACTTCTCCGATATCTTTTCCTGCCTTACTTGAATAATCAGAACAAATAGCTGCTACAAGTTTCATGTCCCGTTGTTTCATTATGACTCGTGCGATTTCCATTCCTGTTCTGCCAAGGCCTATCAGACATACTTTGGTCATAAAACCTACCTCCAATCTTGTCAGTAAAAATTATTGGATAGTATTTTTATGACTTCACAACATAATAACCACCCTCTCCTTCAACGCTTACGAGATTAGCTGACGGGTTCGGATTGAAAGAGAATAACCCTACCGGCATAACCGGATTCACCCCATAAATTGGTTTTCCCGTTCTTAGTATCAAAGATTCAGCGCGTATTTGGTCGAATAATTCTCAGACATGCAGCACCATATAAAGATGCTTAAAAAAGTGTATGCAATTATCAAACAAAATATTCCCATTAATTTTGCTTAATAATTTTAACACAAACGTTAAACAGGGTCAAATTCGGCAACAGAACATTTAAAAAATTAAATTAAAGATTTCAACAAAAATGCAATTATTTATTATCCAAATTTCATCTATTTAATATAAATATTCTAATAACTATATTATTATGCTATACTTTTTTATTGTATTCTTTTATAATAAAATATTAGAGCATACAGCCATCCGGCAATATGAGGTTGCTTTTGCCAGCGTTATGTATGTTTTACAGCTCCAAGCAAAAATATTTGATATTTAGTCAACATGAAAGTGAGTGCAGATTATGAACATAAATTCTTGCAGAATACCTGAGAATTATAAATCTTATTTAAATCTTAAGGATACAGAAATAGCCATAAAAAAAATCAAGGATTTCTTTGAAAACGCTTTGGCAGCAGAATTAAATCTTACCCGTGTTTCAGCTCCGCTTTTCGTACGGCCTGAATCAGGCTTAAATGATAATTTAAGTGGTGTAGAAAGACCTGTTTCCTTTGACGCAAAACATATAGATCAGGCAACTGTGGAGATTGTACAATCCCTTGCCAAGTGGAAAAGAATGGCACTGGGCCGGTATGGTTTTTCTCTTGGAGAAGGCCTTTATACCGACATGAATGCAATACGCCGTGATGAAGAACCCGATAATCTTCATTCTATTTATGTCGATCAATGGGACTGGGAGCTGATTATTTCCAAGGAAGACCGTAATTTAGATACATTGAAGGACGCAGTAAAGCGGATATATAAGATTTTTAAAACTACAGAAGACTATATTGTAAGTGAGTATCCTGTTTTAACCCGGTTTTTATCCGATGAAATAACATTTGTAACAGCTCAGGAGCTGGAGGATCTTTATCCCGATTATACTCCCAAAGAGCGTGAATATGCATTTACCAAGGCATACGGTTCAACATGTCTGATGCAAATAGGCGACAAACTTAAATCCGGAAAGCCTCATGATGGAAGAGCTCCTGACTATGACGACTGGAGCCTTAACTGTGATATTATTTTTTATTACCCGGTACTTGATACAGCCTTTGAGGTATCGTCTATGGGAATTCGTGTAGATGAAGATTCTTTACGTTCTCAGCTGGAAAAGGCCGGGTGTGAAGAAAGACTTAAGTTTCCTTTTCACAGTGATATTATCAACAAAAGGCTTCCTTATACTCTGGGAGGAGGGCTTGGTCAGTCCCGCATTTGCATGTACCTCCTGGGTAAAGCGCATGTGGGCGAGGTCCAGGCATCCATTTGGCCTGAAGAGATGCAAAAATATTGTCAGGAAAAGGACGTAATTCTCCTTTGAAGAAACCATTAATAACTGCAAACCATATAGTTATCCCCTGATTATATAGGACATATTTACTATTGTGCAAAATATAACAGTTTGATATCATAACGTGCGTTAAGTCTTAACAGACTCGGTTACCCGTTCGAAATCCTTGATTTTAGTAACGGGTAATGACATTTATATTGGTATTTATTATTTTTTTACATATTAATAAATACTGTGAATAATAAAATATATTGTGAAACTTGACATAAGTCGATAAAAAATTTAAAATTTACTTAATAGAATTAGATAATGTGGGGGGGAATTAGCCATGAAGGCAACCGGTATGATTCGGAGTCTTGATCAATTGGGCAGAATTGTTATACCAATTGAATTAAGACGTGTTCTCGACATAGAAATCGGAGATGGTCTAGAGTTTTACTCTGACGAAAACACCATTGTTTTGAAAAAATATGAACCTGCTTGTATTTTTTGCAACAACGCAATAGACATCAAGGTTTATAGAGGTAAAAACATTTGCGGTGAATGCTACTCCGAGTTAAAAAAGTCAGTAGATGAATAAAAAGTTGTCGAAAGACTGCCTGAAAAACGAAGGCAGTCTTTTTTTAGAATTCGCATTTTAGCTTCTGAGATGTACCCCCGGAAATTTTTACCTTTGCTGAAATATTTAATAAACAGTTTTTGACAATCCCATGTAATATTCTCCTAAAAGAAGATCCTCCGCCGTGGTTAGCTTAATATTCCAGCTATTACCCTCAAACATCAAAACCTTAAAGCCGGCAGATTCTGCCAACTCTGAGTCATCAGTACCAAAGATGCCTTTTTCCCTGGCACTTTCATACGCCTCTTTTATTATATCTTTCCTAAAAGACTGGGGCGTCTGTGCATGCCAAATGGATATTCTGTCCGGTGTTGACAAAACTGCATTCTTTCTGTCAACTATTTTTATCGTATCCTTTGCAGGCAAGCCGGCACATGCAGCTCCAGCCTCCCGGGCATACTTTATGCTGTTTTTTATAGTTTTTCTGTCCACAAAAGGCCGTGCGCCATCATGAATAAGTACAATATCCACCTCTTCCGGCATAGCGTTAAGTCCGTTATATACCGAATCTTGCCGTCTGTCCCCGCCATTTTCCAAGATAAATATGATTTTGTCGGTGTAAGGTTTACAAATACCCTCCATAGCGTTCTTGTCTTCGGGATTTACTACAAGGACTAAAACATCAATCAGCTCTGACAATACAAACTTTCGGATAGTCCACTCAATAACCGGCCTTCCCTGCAAGTTAGCCAATAGTTTGTTGTAACCAAGTCCCATACGGTTTCCCTTACCGGCAGCCACAATAATGGCGCCTACGGCGCCTTTTTTCTTACTCAATAATTCTGTTTCAATTATATTATTAACTTTAGACATATAATCTCCTTCTGATACTACTCAAAAGCCGAATTTGCCAAAGAAAAATGGGCATTTTTTAATTTGCCGAAAATCATACGTCCGGCAGATGTTTGAAGAACACTGACAACAACCAGATCCACCAACTGCCCTTTATACTTATAGGCCTGTTCTACCACCACCATGGTTCCGTCATCTAAATAGCCTATACCCTGACCGCTCTCCTTGCCTTCTTTAACTATACGAATTGTCATTTCCTCTCCCGATACTGCTATCGGCTTCATGGAATTGGCTAAATCATTTATATTAAGTACATCAATACCCCTGATCTTTGCTACTTTCCCCAGATTATAGTCATTTGTAATAATCTTTGCCCCTATTTCCTTCGCCCTTGATAAAAGCTGTTCATCCACCTCAACTTGTGAGTCGCCTTCTGTATTATCTATAGTTATAGGAAACTTTGCATCGCTTTTCAGCATATTCAAAACATCAAGTCCCCTGCGCCCTTTTGCTCTGGTTACATCATCGGATGAATCAGCCAGATGGCGAAGTTCCTCCAGTACAAAGCCGGGAATCACAAGCTCTCCTTCCAGGAAACCTGTCCTGCTTAAATCCAGAATACGTCCGTCTATAATAACACTGGTATCCAGCAGCTTAATTCCATTTGATTTTGCGGTTTTCTTTCTGCTTAAAGCTCCATCAAATATGTTTTCATTCCTTTTGATAACAGTAAAATAAATACCGCAAATACCAAATAAAACATTTATTATTATTGATAGAGGTACTCCAATTAACTCGATTTTTACAATAGGAATAGAAATAAGATTGGCAATGATTAACCCTGCAATGAGTCCGACGGCTCCCATCATAAGCTCATACAGCGTAGTTTTTTGTATGGAATCTTCGATTTTGTCAACAAAACCTACTGAAAGGGCAATAACTTTATCTCCAAGAAAAAACATCCCTACACCCAGAATAACAGCCACTACTGTAATCAGCCCAATTCCGTATAAAGTGCCGAGATACTCCTTCCTACCGCTTTGAATCATTATAAAACGTACCAGCGATATTCCCGTTAATGCTCCTGTAAGTGCAAACGCATATTTTAAGATCTTCTCCAGCATATAAACTCCCTTTGTATGGATAAAATCAGGTTGATATCCTCTCATTTATTATATCTTCTACATCCATAGGGTTCATGTTTTTAGCTAAAACCAATTCACTTATCAGGATCTGTTTGGCACTGTTAAGCATCTTGCGTTCGCCGGTGGATAAACCTTTTTGTCTCTCCCTGGCTACAAGACTCTTCACTACTTCTGCCACTTCAAATACATCGCCGCTTTTTATTTTAGACATATTTTCACGATATCTTTTGTTCCAGTTTGACGTTTGCTCATCACAGCTTGTTTCCAGAGATTTAAAAACCTTATCGGCATCTTTCCTGTCTATGACATCCCTTATCCCAATACCATCAACATTATTGATGGGAATCATAACCTTCATGTCTCCAACAGGTATTCTCACAACATAATATCTTTTCTTTTCACCAAGAATTTCTTTCTCTTCTATTGATTCAATTATTCCTGCACCGTGCATAGGATAAACAATTTTATCTCCTATACTGAACATAATTCTTTCCGCTCCTTTTTATCATACATAATAACATTTGTTTAATTCTTTATCAGGTAGTACTGTAAATAATCCAAATGTATGTATGGAGCTCTTCCAGCATGTCATCCATGTCATTTTTTTTAGTAGATTATATATATACTCGCTTAATATCCAGTATACACCAACGAAAAGTAAAAGTCAAAGAATAACGGCTGAAATCCTTTATTTAAAGCCGTTTTCAGCAAGTGTGTATAATAGTTTATACATACACTATTCCCCTTTTACCAATATTTTAACCTTTCAACTGTAATCAGATATTTAGTTTTTTAGTAATTAATTAAGAAATGGTCTGAGTCTTTCGAACTCTGAAATCACGTTGTGATAACGTTTCGATATATCTGCCCGGCTGGATTTCACACGGGCTTCTATGTCCTCTATATATTCTTCCATCAGTTCAATCATGGGAAGAAATATATCATGGGTCTTACTTATTTCTTTTAGTTCAGCAAATATATCTTTGCATGAAATCTCATACTTCTGACATTTTTGATCCATAAGCAAAGATAAAATATCTGCTAATTTAATCATATTTGCTCCACTTATTATATCCTTGCCCATAAGCATATGGTTCTCTGAAAATGTATCCTCTCCGATAATGGCATTAAACATTCCCAGAACATCTGCAAGCTCTGCCTCTTTAAAAATTGTATTTGTTTTTTTAATGGCTTTGGTTAATAAGCTGTGAAGCTCCAGGGGAGAATGGATTTTCTCAAAGGCTTTTTCATCGAAAGTTAACATGCCGATATTGTATAACAGGGCAGCAGCACGTACCTTTTCCATCGTGTTCCAGTTCTGCTTTGTTATTTGTCCCAGAATTCCCACTGTGGTTTCCATTGTTCTGGCATGGTCAAAGATGTAAGGTGACCTGAAGGTAACAGCATATACAAACGTCCTCAATAAGCTCATAATCTCAGCCTTGCTCAGCTTTACTGTTCCTATATACGATAAAAGCTCCACCTTATACTCATCTGTTACAATACGTCCCAGTGCATTCTCTTCATATAGTTTTTGCAATGCTTCTTTATACTCGGGTTTAAAACCGTTTTCTTTAATCCTTTCAGCAACCTTTTTATTAATGTCTTTTTTCTTGTTGCATACAATAACCTCGGCTATGTCAATCGCCAGGGACAGCAGGTACGCTTCATCGGGAACAGCAATACTGTCAATAGTTGTGTTGTTACCATACTTTTTATATTGGTACAAAATAATCTCTGCAAATTCGGGATACGGAGAAAACTCTTTAAACAATAAATATGCAAAAACACTGTGCTCGGTTATTTCATTGCTCCTTAGCGTGCTGCGGTCTTTATAACCAGAGTAAAGAATTCCTATCCCATGAAATATTGTGGTAATTATTAAACTTGTAAACCTGTCCTCTTCAATATTAAGGCGTTTGGCCAGCTTTATCATTAAGTAGACGGTAATGGAGAAACATCTTGCATAATCTTCATTTATAATTGCAAGGGATTTTTCCATACAAATATACAATTGTACCAAATCAATATTTCTGTTCCGAATAATGCCCTTAATTATTTGTTTTGCCTTTATATCAGGTTCGGTTAATCTTTCATCCGGTACTCCTGTAAAGTAGCCCTGTACAAAGTCTACCCCCATACGGCATAAGGTTTCAAGCTCTTCTTGAGTCTCGACTCCTTCTCCCAATACACGGATACCACGATAGCGGGCATAGCTTATAATATCCTCAAGGATATGTTGTTTTCTTAAGTCCTCATTGATTCCCCGAACCAATTCCCTGTCAATTTTTATAATATCAGGTTCAAGTGCCAAAAGTGCCAAATGATTTGAATATCCTGATCCGAAATCATCAAGAGCA
>JGI24709J26583_10002326_pt1 | contig 15731 bp, 13 predicted proteins | sample BioPla2DNA1_FD_26583 | JGI IMG/M metagenome (IMG submission 26583) | reverse complement strand
GTAATTAATGTTATTATATTTATAAATATAAATAAAATTTTTAATCTTTTAATTTTAAAAATTATGTCTGAGAATAATGAAAAAAGGAATCAATTCAAAATTGAATTATATTCAAAAGATTCTTTAGTGTATGAAAGTATTTTTGATGCTGATTGTTATCATCCAATAACAAGATATTCTGTTGATGTTAGAAATCAATTGTTTGATATTATGAAAAGTTTGAAGAAAACTTTATCATCTACAAAATTAAATTTTAAATACAATAATATTGATTTATTAAAACATTATAAGAGTGAGGTTGATAAATATCCAATTCACATAAAAAATAGTATTAATATTATTCAACCAAAAAAGAAAATGTTTAGATTTATTCTAAGTATGAATAATAGTATTATTGTTGAACGTGAATTTGAAGTTGTTAATTTTAATTTTAATTCTTTATTTTCTTATGATTTACATAATACATTAAACCAAATTAAAGAAGATATTATCAATTCTATAAGAAATAGTGATATCAATCTTATGTGGGAGGATTATGAAATTATAAACACATATAATTATAACATTCAACAAGTAAGAGAACTTCCAGAAACAAAAAGAAAAGCACTATTGGATAGTATTTATAATAAAAAATAGAGTTGTTTCATATATATATCTCCAAACAAACCTTATATATTCATATAAGGTTTGTTTTTAAAAGAACTAATTTTTTTAATAAAAATATATGAGTGATAAGAGTAATAATACTTTTACTGAATATCTTGGTACACATTTTCAATTGAAATTGTTTTGGCAAATTCTAACAGAACCAGAATTTGCTGAAAAAATAATAAACAATTTAAATGTTGATTATTTTGATGATTTAAATTATAAAAAATTATTTTTAACAATTACACAGTATTATGAGGAATATGGTCATATACCAAATATAAATAATAAAAGTATATATCATGCAATAAAAAAATTTAATTCTAGTAATAGTATTGAAGAAGAAATTATAACAGAAATAATAAAACAAATTNTATATTGGAATGAAAGTGTATTAAATCAAAAAACACCTTATGATGGTGATATCATTCAAAAAGAAACATTTGTATTTATTAAACAACAAGAATATAGAAAAATATCAGAACAAATTTTAAGAAAGGTAAGGACTGGTGAAATTAAGTCTAAGAAAGTTATTCATGAAATTGAAGAAGAATTTTCAAAGATAAATAGAATTGGTGATGAAGAAAATTATGGTNTAGTATTAACAGAGAATATTAAATCAGCATTCGATAAAGATTTTAGACAAACAATTCCAACAGGAATTAAAGTAATTGATGAANTAACTGCTGGTGGATTAGGAAAGGGTGAGATTGGTTTAATATTGGCTGCTAGTGGTGTTGGGAAAAGTACNATTTTAACAAAGATTGCTAATTCAGCTTTAGAAGATGGAAAAAATGTTTTACAAATAATTTTTGAAGATACAGAAGATGAAATTAGAAGAAAACATTTTACTATATGGTCAAAAATTCCATTATCAGAATTATCTGAAAGAAAAGAAGAAGCAGAAAAAATTATTACTGAAAAAATTAAATCAATTAAGAATAAATTAATTATTAAAAAATTTGATGAAGATGAAACAACATTAATTGATATTAAAAATTGGATTGAATCATATCAAAAGAAATTTGGAATTAAATTTGATATGGTTGTATTGGATTATTTGGATTGTTTAGATAGTCATAAAAAAACCACAGACCAAAATCAAGCAGAATCAGCAATTGTTAAAATGTTAATATCTATGGCTAGTAAAATGGATATACCTATTTGGTCTGCTCTACAAGCAAATAGACAGGGTTTTAATGCTGAATTGATAGATCAAACACAAATGGGTGGGAGTATTAAAAGAGCGCAAAAAACACACTTTTTAATGTCNATTGCCAAGACTGCTGACCAGAAGAGATTGGGTACTGCAAATATTAGTATATTAAAAGCTAGATTTGCATCTGATGGTCATATCTTTAAGGATTGTATTTTTAATAATAATACTATGGAGATTAGAATTTTAGAAAATCTACCAAAAAGTAAAACATTATCAAATTCAAATATAACACCTGAATCTTTAGATGGAAAATTAGATAAAATAAGTGGTAGTAGTTTATTTGATATGGATGAAATTAATAAAATGTTAAATGGTGATAAAAAAGATGATGATATTTAACCAGACAATATTAAACCAGTAAATGTTTAACTATTATTAATTACTCTTTATATTTTAAAACCTTATATGAATTATCATATAAGGTTTTTTTTATTATATTTACTATTTATATATAAATAATTAAATAGATGAGTTTAATTACTAAACCAAAATTAGAAAATAGACAATTTGAACAACCTTCAAATAGTACTCTTGATATGAGTGGTACTACAAATTTTTTAGGTGTTTTAAAATCAAAGGGTATTGAAATTGATGCATCTATTAGTGGAGATACAATTAATTTTGATGGGTATGCTTTAGTTTATGATAATGATAGCGGTAAAATTGTTTTAAGGGAAAATATAGCTAGATATACTGGAACTGCTGAAAGAACTGTTGGAGGTATTAGAGAAGGTCAAGGGTTTACAGGGGCAACAATGACTGAAATGTGGGATATGTTAATTAAAGAAGAAAAAGGACCAACATTCACCCAACCATCAATAAATTTTACTTCATCAATAACAGGTTTTAGAGAAATTGGTGAAAAAATAAATATTAATTTTAATACAACATTTAATAGAGGTATAATAAATTATTCTTATAAGGATAATGAACCGTATTCTGGTAATGTTGAAAAATATGTTTATACTGGTCCAAATTTAAATGTTGAAACTAACACAACATCACTAAATGATTCAAAAACTTTAAATAATTATACTGTTGTAATTGGTCAACAAATATGGAATTGTACTGTTCATTATTTACAAGGTGTACAACCATTAACAAGTTATGGAAACACCCAATATTATGACATAAATAATAATTTAATAATTTTAACACCATTACCAGGTGGAATAAAAACATCTGTAAATAGAATTATTACTGGTGTTTATCCTTTTTTTGCAACAACATCAGATATTACAACATTAACTAAAGAACCTTTACAAGCACATGGTAGTGTTATTGATGTTACTATGGTTGCTGAAAACATATCAAATAAACAAAAGTTGGAGGTTCCTAATGTTTGGGGTGCTCTGAATAAAATTGAACAGTTTAATGATTTATCTGGACAATGGGATGTAATTGACATTAATACTTTCACACAATCATCAACAAATAGAACAATTAATGGGATTGTTGTTGATTATACTACTTATACACATAACGGATCATTAATTGGTAGTAGGAGATTAAGATTTACTTTTTAATAATATAACATGGCAAGAACGAAAGGATTAATACCATTTTCAGGTAACTTTGAACCTAAATCAGCAGAACCATTTGATGGGAGATGTAGGGTTGAAAATAAATCAGATTTAACATTAGAAGCAACATGGTTGAATGAAGATGGTAATGTTTATTTATATAAAGGTATTGTTGTAACTGTATATAATGACCCAATAGTTAGAAATAGAGGTGTTTACACATTATTAGGTGATGATTATACTAATATTGATAATTGGGTTAAAGCTGGTGATAGTTCTTTTTCTGCTGAAATAGTAAATACTGCTACAGAAGGTGTTACATATACTATAAATCATGATATAAATTACATTGGTGTTTCTGGTGATACAGTAATAGTAAATTTACCATTAGAACCAATAGAATTTATAGAATATACAATAACAGATTTAAGAGGTGATGCTGAAACAAACCCAATTACTATAAATGGTAATGGTAAATTAATAAATGGTGAAGCTTCTGCTATTATAGATACAAATTATGGTAGTTATACTTTTAAATATAGTGGTAGTTTTTGGTATATAATAAGTTTATATTTTTAAAATATGGAAAATAAAAAAGTTACAATAGTATTAATTAGAAGTTATAATCTTAGTGCTAGGATTATACATATAGGTATGTTTTTGTGGTATATTTTAAGATTCAAGAAACCTATTAAATGTTATAACCATTGTGAGGTTAAATACGGTGATTTAACTTCTGGTGCAATTTCTAAAGGTGTTAAAACTAGAAATTATGAAGAATATTTAAAAGGTTTAAAAAAATATAAATTAAAAACATATGATTTAGATTTAACCAAAAAAGAGTATGAAAATGGTTTAAAATATTTAGAAGAAGCAGAAGGTAAAAAATATGAATTTGAAAATTTTTTATTTCATGCTTTTAAAATATTTACAGATAAATGGTATGGTGATACATCTGCATCGGAATTATATTGTTATGAACATGTAATTAGGTTTTTAAATAGAACTGGTAAATATAATATTAATCCATTCTTAAACCCAGTTGAAGCAGAAAAATTATTTAATATAATTTTAAAATAAAAAAATATGAATTTTTATATAAAACAATATAGTGATCATCCACTGCTTAAATTTCCATTAACTCAAAAACTAATGGAAAAATATAATATTACTCATGATATGATGGAAAATGTTGCAGTAACATTTTCCATGTATAATGAAGATGAAGGTGAATATGAAATAGCTAATAATAGTGGTGATGTATTTTATAGAGATAAAATAGAAGAAATACCATATGAAGATAGGTATACTCTAATCTATAAATTTAATAAAATTGAAACAAATAAGGTTGGTAGATATAGTGGTGAGTTTAAATTAACATTCTTAGAACCATATTGTGGTATGATTACATTACCAAATAATGATTACATTAATATTTATATTTTAAAATCAGAAACAAAAGTAGATATNGTTTAACTAAATTATTTGATATTAAAAANAAAATACTTATCTTTGCCCTTATATAAANTTTATATAAGGGTTTTTTATGTTTATAGTTGATTGTAAAAGAGATGGTAAAAAAGATAAATTCATATTAAGTTTTCAGTANGAACCAAGTTTAATATCTAAATTAAAAGAAATTCATTGGGAAGATAGAAAGTTTAATTCATCGAATAAAACTTGGACTGTTAAAACTTTTTCATTATACAATTTAATGTTACAATATAAAGGTAATCCTAATATATTTTTTAAATTTGATGATGATGAAAAGGAATACTTTAAAAATAAAGTAAAGAAGAAAATTAATGAAATAAAAACATTAAAAGAAAGACAAGAGAAATTAGAAGAGAAAAAGATATATTGGTTAGAATATAAAAAACAACTTAAAGAAACTTATAAAGTACATGAAGATAAATTACATCAGAACCTAAAAGAAGGTGTTAAATTATTACCATTTCAATCACAAGCTGTTTTATATGGTGATGTTGTTAGAAATGTGTTGTTTGCACTAGAAATGGGGACTGGTAAAAGCATAATTAGCATTGCATTATCAGAGTATAATAATTTTAATAAAGTATTTGTAATTACACCAAATTCATTAAAATTTAATTATTTTTATGAGGTTGAGAAATTTACTAATTCAAAAGCACATATTATAAATTGGAAAAAAAATAAATATACTCTTGAAGAATCAAAATATATTATTATTAATTATGATTTTTTTAGAAATAATAATAGTGTTAAAAAATTTGAAAATTTAAATCTTGGTAAGATAGATTGTTTAATATTAGATGAATGTCACCGCATAAAAAACCCCAAATCCAATATATACAAGAATTTTAAAGCAATTTTTACTGATGATATTTTTGTAAATGAGACACCTTGTAAAATATTTATGAGTGGTACACCTATGAATAACAGAGCATATGAATTATATACTGTTATGAATCAAATATCACCAATAGATTTTCCAAATAAACAAATTTTTTATAGTGAATATTGTGGTATGACATATGATCCATCACAATTTGGTGGGTATAATTTTGATAGTAATGCTACTAATTTTGAAGGATTATATCATAAAATATCACCTTATGTGTTTAGAGTTAGAAAAATGGATGTTTTAAAAGATTTACCATCTAAAACATATGAAAGGATTATATTAGAATTAACAACATCTGAAGAGAAGGAATATAATAATATTTTAGATGGTGTTATTGATGAATTAAGTAATAAAGAAACTGTAACTAATCCTATGACTATAATGTTAAGATTAAGGCAGTATTTATCCATTTTAAAAGTTAATAATAAAGATTTGATAGAGTTTATCGACATGTTGTTGGAAATGGGTGAAAAGATAGTTATAATGGATTATTTTAAAGAAGGAATAGAAATCCTTCATGAAAAATATAAAGATATAAGTGTTTTACATTATGGTGATGTATCTGTTGAGGATAGAAGTAAGATGGTAAAACAATTTCAAGATAAAGATAGTAATATAAAAATGTTTTTATCTACTATACAAACAGGTAAAGAGGGTTTAACTTTAACCTCATCATCAAAAATTATGATTCTAACACAACCATATACAGTGAGTGAAAATGAACAGGTTGTTGATAGGGTTCATAGGATATCACAAACTGAAAAAGTTAATGTATATTATCCTTTATTTAATAATACAATAGATTTTAAGGTGTTTAATCTTGTAGAAGATAAGAAAAAAGAAATTGTTAAAGTGTTGGATAATGAAGATTACAAAACAAAGATAGATGATTCAACAATAAATGAATTAGTTAATAGTTTAAAATTAATAAATAATTAGTATGGTTGATAATAATATTTTAGAGATTAAGAAGTTTCTTGAAGGTGAAAATGAAGATTTAAAATACGTTGTTAATGTTCAAGCAAATAAATATAGTAATAAAGCTGAATGTATAATACATAAACCAGATGGTTATAAGTGTATAGAAACTCACACTTATACACCATTTTTATTTGTTAAAGATTTAAAAAAACATGGTATTGTATTATATGATAATAATAAAGAATTAATTAAATTAAAGATAGAACAATATGGTATCACCTTTACTAAATTAAAAACTGGAAACCAAAAAAGATTGGAGAATGGTTACACTTATAAAGTTAGTAGTAACATATCATTTGATGCAATTTTAAATTTTTATAAGGATGGTGGTGTAGATATTTATGAAAAACAAAGGAATGAGAAGGGTAGATTGATTAAAGATAAAATGGGTAATCATATACTCAACAATAGAAAATATTTTTATTATGTTAGTCCAGAAGAACAATTTTTTATTGATAAGAAAGTTAGATTATTTAAAGGTATTGATTATTATGATAATTTACATAGATTAGTATTTGATATTGAAACACAAGGTTTAAGACCATCAATTAATAGAATTTTTGCTATTGCACTTAAAGATAATTTTGGATTTGAAAAATTATTAAAGGTTGATGAAAATGATAATGATGAAGAAGAAAAAAGAATAATTATTGAATTTTTTGATATTATAGATAAAATTAAACCTGCTGTTATTGCTGGTTATAACTCAGAGGAATTTGATTTTGATTTTATTCTAAAGAGAGCTGAAATATTAAATATTGATTTAACAAAATTAAAAACAACGTTGAATGACAAATCAACAATAAAAAGAAATCATAGAGCAACGGTTAAGATTGGGGGTGAAACTTTAAGATATACATCAACAATTATTTGGGGTGTTACTGTTATTGATATTTTGCACGCTGTAAAGAAAACTGCAGCTATTAATAGTGATATTAAAGAATCTGGATTGAAATATATATGTAAATTTGAAGATATTGCTAAAGAAAATCGTATGTATATTTCTGGTGATGATAATAATATTTATCATATGTGGAGAGATAATAAAATATTTTTTATAAATCCAAAAAATAATAATTATATAATTATTCCAGATAAATTTCAAGAAATTGGTTTAAATTTATATAAATTACAAAATAGTAAAGATAAATTAAATTTAAATGATGATGATTATAAGAAAATTAGAAACAATTTTCTTAAAAACAATAAAGAATTTGTTGAATGGTTTAAAATAAATTGTGTTGAAAAACAATATATTAAGTTAATATCTGGTAAAGAAATATTGGAAAGATATGTATTGGATGATGTTTGGGAAACAGAAAAAATTGATGCATTATATAATCAATCTTCATTTTTGTTGGCAAAATTAATTCCTACAACATATTATAGAATATGCACTATGGGTACTGCATCAATATGGAATTTATTGATGACAGCATGGAGTTTTAATAACAATATTGCAATACCTGAACCAGATGAGAAAGTTGGTTTTTCAGGGGGGTTGTCTAGATGTTTTAAGAAAGGTTATAATGAGAATGTAATTAAGATTGACTTTGCATCACTTTACCCGATGATTCAATTAACATATGATGTATTTCCANTTTTTGACATTACAAACATCATCAAAAAAATGTTATCTTATTTCACAACAACACGTAACNTATATAAAAAAATGGCTAGTGGTGATTCGTTGAATGAGAATGAATTAAATATTTTAAAATTAAATAAATTTGAAGAAATAATAAAAAAATATGAAGAAAATACACTAACAGATGATGAAAGAAGAATTTTTAAAACNTTACAATTACCTATTAAAATTTTGAATAACTCATTATTTGGTGCATTNGGTTCTGGTTATTCTTTTAATTGGTCTGATAATATTTGTGCTGGCAGAATTACAACAATTGGTAGATTAGAGTTAAGGAAGGTTATAGTGTGGTTTCAGAATTTTGGTTGTAAACCATTATTATGTGTAACTGATGGGGTTAACTTTGCAATTCCAAAAACAACAAGATTTATTGTTAATAATAATGGTATTCAAATATCTGATGTTGATTTAAAACCTGATGAAGCTTGGGTTTATGGTGGTAAAACTGGTGTTAGTGCATTAATTGCTAAATTTAATGAAGAAGTTAAATCAGAGAGAGAAAATAGTTTTATTTCTGTTGATGATGATGGAGAATTTGATTCTTGTTTAAATTTGAAAAGAAATAATTATGCTCTCTTAATAAATGATAAGAAAAAAAATAAGAAAAAAGTTAAATTAATTGGTGGTATGATTAAGAGTAAAGTTATGCCAGAATATATTGAAGAATTTATTGATAATGCTTTGATTATTATTCTTGAAGGTAGAGGTTCTGATTTTATTGAATATTATAATTCATATTGTGAAGATATTTTTTATAGAAAAATACCGTTAGAGAAAATAGCTAGTAAAAAAAGAGTTAAAGAAAGTATTAAAGATTATATTAATAGAGGTACTGATAAGAATGGTAGACCTAAAGCAAAAAAGGCTCACATGGAATTAATTATTTCAGAAAGAGAAAAATTAGCTAAAGAGTTGTTTGTTAAACATTTTGACATTATAAAAGATAAATATTCTAAACAATTGGAGAAATACGATAATTATGATGTAGAATCTATTGATATTGATGATATATATGATTTTGTGGCTGATTGGATTCCTAATGAACCTGAATTGGATAGTATGGTATATCTTGTTAATACAGGATATAAAATTAGTGATGGTGATTCTAATATAATTAAAGATGTTGAAACAGGTGAAGAAAGAATGGCATCTCAATTAATTTCAAAGAAAGATTTGGAAAGTGGGCAAGAATTAAATATTGATTATAATGTTGANAAATATTTGAATGCTTTTAATAAAAAAGTAATTCCATTATTAGAAGCATTTAATNCAGAAATTAAAGATAAAATTCTTGTAAAAATAAAAAAGAAAAGATATAAAGATGAATTTGGTAACAAAAGACAAAGTATGGAATTAATAAAAAACGTTTTCAGTAATTCTGAATTAAATCTAGTAGATTGTGATTTGGATAGTATTGAAGAAGCNTTAACATTATCAAAAGAAGAAATTGAATTTTGGAATAAATATGGTTATAATCCAGATGTTATTTGGGATGGCTACACTGTACCAGAAAACACTTTAAGAACAGATATTTATGANACTGCTTATAATTATTTGAGTGAACAATTAAAATCNACAAATAAAAAACTAAAAAAAGTTGATGATATTAGAGAAGCTGGTGATTTAATATTATTTAAAACAAAAAATCAATTTGACGTTGGTTTTTTTAATGGTGTTTATGTTAAAATGGTTAGAGAAGATGTTCAAATTCCAAATATTGAAAAATTAAATTTTAAAGATGTTGTTTATCAATATGAAAAAGAATTTAGAGAGAAATTTGAAATACCAGAAGATTTAGATTTAACTGACATCTTTAATGGTCAACCTAAAGCATTGCAAGCTTATGAAGATTTGGTTATTGAATTAACGTCAGAAGAAGGTTATGTTGATGATTTTTATGACGATTACTATTTTTAAACTATTTATAATAAATTAAATCACATTTAAAATGAAAAAAAAACAAATATTAAAAGAGTTCGTTGATAAAAATAATACTTTAATTGGTATTAATACTGGTTATAACATCAATAAAAATAGTGAAACGAATGCAAATCAAACAACAGATAAAAATGTATTTACTAATGCACAAAATTTTAGTCATGATTTTTTAGGTAGATTTGGTTTTTCTTTTTATGAAAATGATGGTGATAACATTAATGTTGATAAAATTAAAGATTTTATAAAAATATTAAAAACTTTAAAAGNCGAAATGTTTTCATTTTTCAAAGAAAATAAAATTAATAGTTTTAAAGATGGTTTTGATAAATTTATTAAGTTTGTTGAGNGTGAATTATCAGGTATTATTAATGAAAGTGTAGTAGAGGATAAAGTTTTAGACTCAAAAAGTGTAGAGAAAATTAAAAATAAAAAAGATGAAGATGAAATTTTTGATGAAATAAAAAATGTTGCAGATGTTTTATCAAGATTAAATAAAAATGATATTAATAAACTAATAAGATTATTAGAAAAAAAAGTAACTTATGAATAAATATTTATACGGTAATGAATATACAATTCCAGATAATGTGTTGAAACATATTAATAAATATCTTTTAATGTATCCAAATAATAATGGTATAAAGAGAGCTAAAAATTTATTAAAATCAAAATCAGTATCATATTCAAGTTTAAAACGATTAAAAAATTTCTATGATGAATATGAAAAAAAAGGTGGTGATAAAATACAATACGAATTAAGTGGTGGTGATTTAATGAAAGATTTTGTTAATCAAAAATTAAAAACAGAAAGAAAATCAGCTGAAATATATAAAAAAAATACGGAAGATATTAGATATAATAATGATTTAAAAGTACATAATTCATTAAAAGAATCTATTGAAGGAAAACAGCATTGTGTTTTAGGTGTTATTTTTAATAAAGATAAACGTATTTTATTATTAAAAAGGTCTAAATATGAAGATCAATGGCAACCAAATAAATGGGGATTACCAGGTGGTAAAATTAATGATGGTGAGTCATCATTAAATGCTTTAAAAAGAGAAATTAAAGAAGAAACAGGCATAGAAATATTTAAACAATTATCTTCATTCTCAATAATGAGAGATAATAATATTGAGCATGTTTATATTTGTTTATATAATGGTGATGATGAAGATGTTGAATTAAATTTTGAACATTCTGGTTATGGGTGGTTTTCTAAAATAGAAATAAATTTTTTAGATACTGTTCCTAACTTAATAGAATATATTGATATTGCAATAACTAAATATTAAAAAAAAATAAAATTATGAGTAGATTATTAGAATCAAGTAAAGAAATAAGAGAAAAACTTATAGCTAAGAATATATATAATAATAATGATGTATATTCTGAATCACATGCAAATGCATTGTCAGATGGTGATAGACATGGTCGAGGTGAGGTTGATGGTGTTATCGGTACTATTGATGATATTAATAAAAGAAATGAATTGTTAGCAAAAAATATATTTAATAAAAATAATGAATACGGTCAAGCTGGAACTGTTTAATGGAAAAAATAAATGAAAATAAAGGGTTAATAACTGAAANTATTAATAGAGATGATCTTATTGATGCCATTAATAATCGTAAGGTTGTTTATATTTATTATTCTGGTGTTGAAGGTAAAAGTAATGATGGTGAGGGAGTTATAACAAAGGGATACAGAACTATAGAACCCTATCTTCTAGGTATTACTCATGCTGGCAACCTTGTTGTGAGAGCATGGCAACAAAGTGGTGCTAGTGACTCTAATAAAGGATTAAATAGAGTGCCAAGACCAGANCACGATATTTTACCTGGATGGAGATTATTTTATGTTGATGGTATTACTTCACTTTTATTAACAGGTAAACATTTCTCAACAAATAAAAATAAAATAAGACCAAATTATAATCCTAATGATGAACAAATGAAGGAAATAATTTTGGCTATTGACCCAGAACAACCAGAAACAGAGTTCTCTGGTATAAATTCTTTAAAAAAAGCAGATAAATATACTAATAAAATATCTAAATTTAATACACAAACAAAGAAATTTAAAGATTTTTATGANGATAAAAAAAATAAAAATCNAATTTTTAAAAAGAAAGTAAATGATTTTTATGAATTAGTGACCAAACATAGAAAGAAATCACCAAGAGAATATTTTTTAGTTTATAAGGGTGATAATATTGTAGCTGTGACTAAAAAAACAGCAGATAAGTTAGATAAAAAAGAAATTATTGGTAATTTAAAAGATTTATTTATTAAATATAATCCAAGTAATAGACCAACAAAATCATTTTTTAATCAACAAAGAGAATTATTTAGAAAATCTTTAGAAAAATAGAAAACTATAACTATTTATAAAAAATAGTAAAATTTTATAAAATGGAAAAAATTGATTTAAATAAGTTGAGAGAAGAAATTGACAATAGAAAAAATCAACAAAATATAACAAATAAACAATTAGGTGTTAATGTTAAACAACCCAAAAAACGTTTTTTACAAGGATTGTTAGAGGCACATCAAACAATGAGAGAAACTGATGAGGTGAAACATGTTAAAAAGGTTGTTCATAGAAGTGATGAAATAGCAGGAGGTGATATTTCAAAGCATATATCATCAACACCTAAAACACAACCAAAACAAAATTATGTCCAACCACCAATACCAATCAATGAATATAAAATACAAGAATATCCCGAAAGAGATGATAATTTTTACGCTGAAATAGAGAGACGTACTATAGAATATAATCAAAGTTTTGGAAAACAAATATTTCCTGAAAATCCACAACATTATATTCAATATTTACAACAAAATCAACAACCACAGATGCAATACAATCAGAATGGTAGTTTTGAAGATAATGTCATAAATGTGATGGAAAAATATTTTGGTGATAATATGGTTACAATACTACAAAGTATTATTACAAATATGTTTACTGATGAAAAAGTTAGAAATGGTATTATTAATAATGAAGATGTGATTAGAGAAATAGTTATTAATACTATTAAAGATTTGAAGAAGAAAAAAACAACATAAAATTTTATGAAAAAAAATGAGTTTGATGACATCGTAAAAAATGACATGATGTTGAATGATAGAAGAACTGATGATGGGGGATATGGCGGTTTTGCTTTATCCCCTAATTACATTGGTGAAAATAAAGTTATAGAATTAGATGATGTAGTTTTAAATAAAATAACAAACAAATTAAATGTTGATAATTTAAAATATTTGAAATCTGGTGAATATGGCGATGCTTATAATATCGGAAATGATAAAATATTAAAATTAACAACTGATAGAAGTGAAGCATTAGAATCTCAAAAAATAAAGGGTAAATTTAATAAACATTTAGCTGATATTTATAATGTTTATGAAGTTAATTATACTATTGCAGGTGTTAATAAAAAAATATATGCAATATTATTAGAATATTTGGATGTTGATAAAGATAAATTTACCAATTATATAAAAAATATTAATGAATATTTTAGAGAAAAAACAGATACAATTATTTTAGATATTATTGATGATTATCACTTTAATAGAAATGTTTACAATAATGAATATAAAGAACATGTTGAAGAATTTTTAGAATTAAATAATGAAGAATCTAGATTTTTAGAGGATTTTCTAAATATTATTGATGAGTTGAAGAAAAATAATATGAATACTGCTGATTATGTGAATATGGGTAATCTTGGGTATAAGAAAAATGGTAAATTAGGTTATTTTGATTTTGGTTATGGTGATGAAAATGGAAAAATAAAAAACATAATAAACATTAATGAAAGAAAACTTTCATACATGGATGGAAGTCAAGCTGTACAAGTTAAAGATAAATGTAAATTAGGTGGTTTAGGTAATAATAGTGCTGCTTGCAATCAAGGCGATATTAGTAATATTACTTTAACCAATTTAAAAGAAGATTCTGAATATATTGATGGTTATACTGGTTGTTTAATGTTAAAATTGAATATACCAAAATGGAATAAAATTATTAGTGGGGTTAATAAAAAAGATATTTATATTAAACCTTATGATGATAGTTATGGTTTAGAAGAAGATCCTCATGTGACAATTAAATATGGTATAAGTGATGTTATTAAACCTGATGAAATATTTGAATTTATAAATAAATATATTGACGGTGAAGTTAAATTACAATTAACAGGTATTGGAATATTTCAAAATGAAGATTTTGATGTTGTTAAATTTAATGTTGAGTCTAAAGAATTAAGAAATCTAAATGAGTTAATTAATAATAATTTTGATTATAGAGATACTTATAGTGATTATAATCCACATATTACAATTGCTTATTTGAAAAGTGGTACTGGTGAGAAATATGTTAGAGAATTTGATACACCAATAAATATATCTGGTTCAAATTTAAAATATTCAAATCAAAATAATGAGATTGATGAAACTTACGATGTGTAAATTTTTTTATTATTTATATTTAAAAAATATTATATAGATATTTCATGCTGAAAGCTGTTAAAATTAAATTATATCCTAATAATGAACAAGAAATTTATATCAATAAACTCCTTGGTTCTTATAGATTTGTATATAATCAATCCCTTAATTTCAGCATTCAATATTATAAAGAGAATAATAAATCTATTAATATTAAAATTTTGGGTAACTTTTTATTTCAAAATTTATTAAAAAATGAAGAATATTATTTCTTAAAAGAACATAATACTAAAATATTTCAACAATCATATATTACATTACTCGATTCTTATAAAAGATTTTTTAAAAATGGAAATAAATTTCCTAAATTTAAATCAAAACACAATAATAATTTATCATGCAGATTTCCTGCCCAGGCAATATCTAAAATAAATAACTATGAATCAAATAAAATAACTTTAACACAACAATTAAAAAATGTTAGATTTAGATGTTCGAAAGAAAATAAAAAACAATTAAATGAATCAATAATAAAATCAGCAACACTAACTAAAACTAAATCAGGTAAATATTATTTATCTATTTTAATTGAAACAAATATTAATAAATCATTACCAATAACTAACAATATTATAGGAATAGACTTAGGAATTAAAGATTTTGTAATTACATCCGAAGGTGAAACCTTCGATAATATCAAAATAAAAAGAAATAATCATAAAAAAATAAGTAAATTACATAAACAATTAAGTAGAAAGAAGAAAGGAAGTAATAATAGAAATAAATGTAGAATAAAATTAGCAAGATATTATGAAAAATTAAACAATATTAAAGAGAACTACTTACACTCCGTGTCTAATAAATTACTAAACGAAAACCAAGTTATAGTGATGGAAGATTTAAGTGTAAGTAATATGGTTAAAAACCATAA
>JGI24709J26583_10002322_pt1 | contig 15745 bp, 12 predicted proteins | sample BioPla2DNA1_FD_26583 | JGI IMG/M metagenome (IMG submission 26583) | reverse complement strand
AATCACCAACATACTTCCTTTTTGCATCCTCAAGCGCTTCTTCAAAAGTATCCCTGGTTTTCATTCCCATTGCTCTCGCATATCCCGGCTCATAAGCTCCTACGATATAAATGGCAGCACTGTTCATTTCGGCAATATGCCCGCAGGATATCATTGAAAATGGGTGATATGGATGGAAAGCATAATTGAACCTGTAATTCTTTATATACTCTTCATTATTGCAAAACCGTTCACCGTATTTGGCAAGATCGGGCAAAGTGTTATGATAATCTTTTTGGAACAATTCATAAAGCTCCCTGAACGCTCCGTTAAATTCTTCGTCGTGGAAATATCCGTTGCATATTGACGAGCATATTACCACGCAATTATCCTTCATTATGCGTTTATGCCTTATTATATTCGCCGCGATTGCCTGAAGCATAAGTATAGGGTTTGTTCCATGACCGTTTCCATAGTGGAAAAACTGCGGCATCCCGAATACCATTACATCATATTTCTTTTCAGCCCACGGCACATATGTCCTGACATCTGCCACCTCCCAGGACAGCGGCTGTATTTCCTTCGCATATCCCGCAAAGACAGCAATTTGCCTTGAATATGTGTCCAGCACAGCATCTATCGTAAAGAACTTTTTGTTCATACATTTTTCCATATGCTGGCCGATTGCGTCAAACTTCTTCCTCATAAGGCTTTTACCGCTGACAGGAGTAAAATCGCCCCTATGCATCACGTCCGGAATATGGTGGGAAGCAATGGATTTCCAATGGGTTATTCCCGTCGCGCAATGCTTATATCCGCCCGAATATCCGCCGTAAGGATTTCCAAGAGTATGCCCTATCAATACGGCAAGATCAGACTCGAATACTTCCCTGTTCATAATTACAGTATCGTTCAATTCGTCGTACCCGAGATCTATAAGGTTGTCCCAATCCTCACTGTCATGGTTCACAATTTGATGCGTATAGTTGGCAAGTACTACCAACAACCATATACTATCATATTATCGTATAAAAAAAAGTAATCCTATATAAAGATTACTTTTTCAAAAATAACATTGTACAGGATACTTACATGCATCCTGATTATATATTTCAAATCTGCATCTATTCAAATAAGTTTACATCATATAGACCAATTCTATCAAAAAGCGCATATTTAGAAATACATTTCTTAACAGCTTCTTTTGCATCTAAATATTTTGACAAACTTCTTGCTCTATAAAGCTTTCTTTCATCTTCATTCATATTATCTATATTTAACCAATTCTCCATACGATAATCTAAATAATCATTTACTATGTTAAGCATATTAATTATTTCTTCATTTTTACCAATATATGAATTTTTAATTATTTCAACATTTTCTATTATATTCCCAATTGGTTCTTCATCTTTTATACTTCCGGCACCCGTTAATTGATTATATATTTCAACTATTACTTTTTCAGCTAACTCTTTATGTTCTATCTCTTGATAGGTTTCAATCTGTTCTTCTAATAGCTTGATTTTATTTTCATTATCAGAAATAATGACTTTTTGCTCATCAATTGCATTTTTAAAATCAACTATATAATATGCTCCTGCAATACAAATAACTATACAAAGAACAGTTACAACTAATTTCTTTATTATTTTAATTCTCTTTTGCTTCTTGTTATCAATAGTCAACACTGGATACTTTTCTTTATCTTCAGGTTCTCTTTTTGGAACTTCATATTGAAAGTATCCTGATAAATAATAGTTTTGTAGATCGGTCTTAAAATCTTCAAAATATCCAAGAAGATCCGCTATATATTTTTTAAACATATTATTCAGTGAATTATATTTATCAATTAAATCTTCATTTATAAATTCTTTATTTAAAATATTAGATCTAATATCAAGAAAACACATTACTATTTTTTCTTCTACTTTTGATAATTCTTTATATGTATCTCCTATAGTTTGATAAAATATTTTAAATTCATTTAAAATTACTTCGTTTACTTCATAAGTAATATAAATAGTATGAAAATTATTCAATAATAACCGCCTTTTATCCAAAAAATCATTATAAAAGCTATTAATTCTATCTCTTATTATTTCTAAACTTAAAGGTAAAACACCTATATCTCTTAAACCTTTATTTTCATTTATATAATTATGATACAAATCTATTTCTGATAATAAAAAATCAAATGAATAAGGTAATTTACATAAAAAAATCTCAATCTCTTTAATACAATCTAACATATCTTTGGCTGCTCGTAATTGAAGATCCCGTTTAAATCTATGTCTTTCAAAAACTACTGAAAAAAATGAAGATATCGCTGCACCAATAAGAACCCCTAATAAAGTATCTGACATATTAATCCCCTCATAATATAACTATATATTGCTGGCATATTCTACCAACACCTTAATATTAGCATATTGTGACAGGAATTTACAATAAAAAATTATATATTCTAATAAATGATTAATTTTCAACCATCCAACTGATTTTAAATTTATCCTTACATTCTGAAAACTGATCTTTAAAAAACTGATTAACTACAAGATTCAATAGAAAAGTAATCCGTCCACTAATTATCACAATTTTTTTTAGAATTTCTTTAACAGTTAAATTATGTTTCTTGGCAAAATAATTAATCCAATTTATTTGAATATCATCTGCAAAATAAAAATCATCAAATAATATACTACCTGTTTTAATAAAACCTGTTTCAAATTCATTTTCTTCTAAAGTGCTTAATATATTCATTAAGCGATCAAAATCTTTTTCTTTTTTGTTGTATTTATATCCACTATAATAATGAACAAAACAATTTCTTGATAAATTTATAAATTCTCTTACAATCTTGTAATCTTCATCTTCATATAACTTTTCATATCTTTTAACAAAATCTCCCACATTTTTTAAATAATCTGAGATATTATATTTACTTTTCGATAATGCCTTTTCAATTAATGTAATACTTTCATCTAAATGAACAATCATCATTTTTGAAAAATAATAATACTCTGCTTCTGATAATATATCTTTTTCAAAACAATTTAACATTAGATTATTAACGTGTATTAAATCTTGTCTGGCAATAGCAAATGAAATAATCCATAAATGAAGTATATTATTTTTGTCAAATACCTCAGATAATTTAAATTCATATAAATATTTTCGCATTGTTGCTTTCCCTCACAATATATCATACTATTGGTATCTGATGCCATTACTTATATGATACTAAATTGTGACAAGAATTTACAATAAAAACTAATCCTTACCCCTATATTCATAAACCTTATATCCCTCGTTCGTAACCCATCTACATCACAAATAAAAAACTCTGTACCGTCATAATTAGTACGCTCATCTGCATAACCATCTTCAATATAATTCAATAAATTCAAGGTTTCTGTAACATAAACCACTTCTGTCGCTCATCTTTTGCGCTTTCTTAAATTCAATGAATTTAGGAAATAAGTCATTTAGATTTGTAGTTTTTTCAAATAGGTCTAAATCAATTTTGTAAATCCTTTTTCTTGTTGTTTTTGACATAATAAAAAACCCCCTTAGTATTTTTGTTAAAAAGGGAGTCCGTTAGTCTTAGGATAGGTTTTGGATTACTTGAAAACCCTCAAACCCTTGATATATCCAATCTGGCGTGCCTGNAGGGATTCGAACCCCNGACCCACGGCTTAGAAGGCCGTTGCTCTATCCTGCTGAGCTACAGGCACATAAATAAATGGAGCGGGTGAAGGGAATCGAACCCTCACGGCCAGCTTGGAAGGCTGGTATTCTACCATTGAATTACACCCGCATTATACCGGAAGCTCCGGCGACTTTTTTAATTATACAGACCACATTAGTTTTTGTCAATAGGAAGCGGTTTCGTTTCGTAACGCCTTTTAAACTAATTTACCCGTATATTACCGTTTCAATTCTATAAAATCATTGTTTTTTAAGGCATAGACAGCTAAATATATTGCATCATGCTTGATGCCTGCGTGGAACAGAGAACCTTGAAAAGGCCTGTTTTGTCCGATATAATTAAATTAATAACAGGAAAAGCTTTTTATTCAGAAAACAATTAAAATTGCGTAACCACGAGGTAAATATTATGTTCTTCAGAATTATTTCGAAAAAACGGAAATACCTCTTGCTGATTATCGCCGCAATCCTTATCGCTTCACTTAGCGGATGCGAAAGCATATCATTGTTTTCTCGCGAAAATTTTAAACCATCTAAAATATTAAGTATGCAGATTATCTCCGATGACGGGCAAACATTGGAAATTACGGACAAAAATGATTTGAATTTTTATATAGAAGCGCTAAATACCGTAAATCCTGATATCTTGAGCATTGAAACAGAAAACATGGCCGAATACAGACTTTTGGTTAACGGCAAAAAGGACAGGCACTCAAAAGACATACCGGTGTATATAAATAAATCTCTTGATAAAAAAGAGATTTTTATAGAACTAAACGGCAAATTGGGTAAAATTGATCCGTTTTACTTCCCGCAAATACTCCTTGGTTCTGTCTTTGAATCTTTGTATGAAAACCGCGCTCCTTCCGGAATTTCTCTTTTGAGCGGCTCCGGTGACAGTATTCAACTGGAACCTTCCGGATATGAATGGAATCACAAAAAAACCGATTCGAAATTTTATTCTTCTATTAAAAGCACGGATGAGAACCAAAAACGAGATAAAATAACGATGATTAGCGAATCTCTCCCACAGATAGAATCACCGCATATGCCCGACACAATAAAACTGGATTTTTTTGTTGATAATGAAATAGTATATACAGCATCCGATATTAACGCTCCCTGCCCGCTTGGTGATGGTTTATACCAATGTGTTCTTGAACTATCCTTCTCTGAAAGCGATAACAGAGATTTTTACGGCAGCGCGGTATATATGTTCGATATCCAAATAGATAAACCGCCGGAATTTAAAATTTCCTCCGACTGGATATACCCCGGTGAGCTTCTGGTTATAACTGCGAATAATATAAACGAGGACGAAACCGTAACGATTAAGACCGATATAGACTTCAATCCCAATGTATTCGGGGAAGGTTCCGAAAGAGTTATTCTATTACCCGTCAGCTATTATCATCAGGCCGGAAAGACATACAAAATCGAAATCACGGCTGGAAATGCATCAAAAACATTCGATGTGGAGCTTAGGGATAAAGAATTTATCATACAGTACTTAAAGATTGATCAGAAAATTGCCGCCGAAACACGGAACGATAAAAGCGCTCAGGAAGTGGCTGAAAAAGTAGACCCGTTAAGACCGGTATGTGACCCTGAAAAATACTGGGAAGGCACGTTCATACAGCCTGTTGAAGGCGGCAGGGTCTCCCCTAAGGACTTCGGGAAGCGGCGGTATGTTAATAATGCTCCTACATCATACAGACACAATGGTCTTGACATAGGACAGGATCAGGGAACTCCGATTAAAGCGGTCAATAATGGAAGGGTTCTTCTTGCTGAGTATCTGATAGGCACCGGATATACCGTAATAATCGAGCACGGTTATGGGCTTAAGTCATGGTACTATCATATGGTGGAGCTGAACACCGAAAAGGACGCAATGGTGAAAAAGGGCGATATTATCGGATATGTCGGCTCCACAGGTTTTTCAACAGGCCCGCACCTTCACTTGTCTATATCTGTAAACAATATTTATGTAAACCCCATGCCATTTTTTGAAGAAGGCGTTCCGCTGCAATAAATTGTTTGACACACACATTATTTGGTGTTATCATTACTTTAAATTATACGGAAGTAAACATTTTTCGTTGGAATACATATAATATAATTTTCTTCCGTTGTTTTATAAAGGTTTTGTATTATTTGAATATAAATGGTGGTAGAGGAGCATTTTTTATCAGTAAGGCCATTAAGGTGTATGGGAACCGTTGATTTGGCCCGAAAGGAAAAAATGCCGAAGGAGAATTCCCCCCATAGGTAATTTCCCTGGTCATTCAGTGAATAACTGCATGACTGTCATCAATATAATATTGATGGAGCGCTATCAGTAGTAGGAAATCTTTCTTTAGGTATTTATAACTGCTGACGTTGCTGTCGGTGGTTTTTTTATTACTTATCCGGTTCCGCCAGTGTTGTAAAACAGCGGGATCTGTAGTATAAATAACATGGAGGTTTTTATATGAGAAAATTCAAATTTGCACTTGTAGGTGCAACCGGTATGGTTGGCCGTACATTTTTAAAAGTTCTTGAAGAACGCAATCTTCCTATTGAAGAAATATACTTTTTTGCTTCAAGCAGATCTGCGGGTAAAAGAATAAATTTCCTTGGAAATGAGTATGTCGTCGAAGAACTGACGGAAAACTCATTTGACCGCGGGATTGATATAGCTCTTTTTTCGGCCGGCGGCGGCACCAGTTTAAAATATGCCCCAATAGCGGCTCAAAAGGGATGCGTTGTAGTTGACAACAGCAGCGCATGGCGGATGGATCCCGAGGTTCCTCTTGTCGTGCCGGAAGTTAACCCTGAAGACATCAAATGGCATAAGGGAATAATCGCAAACCCTAATTGTTCAACAATACAGGCTGTTGTTCCATTAAAGCCTCTGCATGACAGATACGTTCTTAAAAGGGTTGTTTATTCCACCTACCAGGCTGTTTCAGGCGCCGGAATGGGCGGGTATAACGATCTTTTGAACGGCCTGAAAGGTGAGAGTCCGAAAAAATTCTGTCACCCTATTGCCGGTAATTGTTTACCGCATATTGATGTCTTTACCGAAAACGGCTATACAAAAGAAGAAGTTAAAATGATTGAAGAAACCCGTAAAATTCTTGGTCTTCCGAACCTCCGCGTTACAGCGACGACAGTAAGAGTGCCTGTTTTTCACGGACACAGTGAATCGATTAATATTGAATTTGAAAAATCTTTTGATTTGGAAGAACTGAAGAATGTTCTTAAGAGTGCGGACGGTATAGTTGTTCAGGATGATCCCGAAAACAACCTCTACCCCATGCCCATTACGGCTGAAGGCAAAGATGATGTTTTTGTTGGAAGAATACGCAGGGATGAAAGCGTGGAAAGCGGCGTAAACCTCTGGGTTGTAGCCGATAACGTCCGCAAAGGTGCTGCTACGAATACGGTTCAGATTGCCCAAAAATATATTGAATACATGGAAAAGGAGTGATCCCATGAAGCATCCTATTTTCAAGGGTTCTTGTGTTGCTCTCGTTACCCCTTTTACTGATGATGGAGTAAATTATGAGAAACTTGAGGAACTGATTGAATGGCAAATAGAACAGGGTACCGACGCTATTCTTATCTGTGGGACAACCGGTGAAGCATCTACAATGCCGGATCCCGAGCATAAGGCTGTAATACGTTTTGCAGTTGAAAAAATCAAAGGCCGTGTTCATGTAATGGCGGGAGCAGGCAGTAATGATACGAAGCATGCAGTTGAATTAAGCAAGTTTGCGCAATCCGCCGGCGCCNACTCAATTCTTTCGGTTACTCCTTATTACAATAAAACCACTCAGGANGGNTTGTACCAGCATTTTAAGGCTATCGCCGATGCTGTTACGATACCTGTCGTGCTTTATAACGTTCCTTCCAGAACCAACTTAAATATATGTCCCGATACGCTGAAAAGACTGTCCGAGATAGAAAATATAACCGCAGTAAAGGAATGCAATCTTGCTCAGGTTGCCAGGACAATACAGATTTGCGGCGATAATATGACAATATATTCGGGTGANGACGGAAATGTTGTCCCGTTAATGGCCCTCGGTGGGTATGGTGTTATTTCAGTTATGGCAAATATAATCCCCGCTGACACCCATAAGATGGCTGCCGCTTTTCTTGAAGGGGATCTGGAAACAAGCCGTCAAATCCAGATAAAAACGGTAAACCTTGTTGATGCCCTCTTTTGCGAAGTAAATCCTATACCTGTTAAGGCTGCGATGAATCTTATGGGTATGAATGTCGGGAAGTGCAGAATGCCGCTTGTCGATATCAGTGCAAAGGGCCTTGAAACCGTTCGTAACGCGCTTGCGGAATATGGTCTGATTTGAATTCTTCCGCCTCACCTGCGAAAGAAAGGATGAGCTTACATGGTAAAGGTTTTGCTAAGCGGATGCAATGGAAAGATGGGTCAGGTAATAACCCGAATCGCACATTATCGTGAAGATGTTAAGATANCTGCAGGATTTGATATTAATCCGTCGGTTTCGAATGATTTTCCCGTGTTCACTTCTCTTCAAGAGTGTAATGTAGCGGTTGATGTTATCGTTGATTTTTCTCACCCTTCCGCATTACAGAATATATTGGATTATGCAGTTTCACGAAAAATACCGCTTGTTATTGCTACTACCGGAATATCTGATGAACTGGTATCAAAGATAAAACAAGCCGCCGCTTCAACACCAATCCTTTATTCAGCAAACATGTCTCTTGGTGTCAACCTCTTGCTTGAACTTGTTCAGAAAGCCGCAAAGCTTTTATACACAAACTTTGATATAGAAATAATTGAAAGGCACCATAATCAAAAAATAGACGCCCCAAGCGGTACTGCTCTTGCGCTGGCCGATGCGATTAACAGAGCTCTCCCCGAAAAATACAGGTACGTATACGACAGACACACAAGAAGAGTAAAAAGAAGCAAGGATGAAATCGGGATTCATGCAGTAAGAGGCGGAAATATTGCTGGCGAGCATACCGTAATTTTTGCGGGTAATGATGAAATAATCGAACTGAGGCATAGTGCAAACAGCAAGGAGATTTTTGGTGTAGGCGCACTGAAAGCGGCTGTATTTATGCACAATAAAGCGCCAGGCTTTTACACTATGCGTGATATGTTCGGAGACATTAAATAAACTGGAATATAATAATTATTATGGGCGTCTTTCAGACGCCCATTTTTTATGCTTCAAACAAAAACAGATTTCATAATAATCCCGGCACATCGGTTATAAACAGTTAGTAGTGCGGTAAAGCAGAATTTTCACCACTTATTCCGACAAATCCTGCCTTTCAGAGTCTTGACTTGATTCATCGATTTTTTCATATACCGGTTGATCCACATTTTCAGTCATTTCCTCTGATTGGTTTACACGCTTAATCATGTACTTATCAATTTTGGTATAAACATAAAAATTAGTAATATAGCTCACAAGCCCAAATGTTATAATTATTAACAGTATATAGCCGACAAAAGGCGCAAAGTAAAACGGAACAATCACTACCAGGAAACAAACAATAAGAATCAAAAGGTTCGGGATAAATTTCATTATCGCAAAAAGCAGCGCGTTTTTATACAATTGTTTTATCGAAAGATTAAATGTAACCATCATCGGATAAATATACATGCTCATCATCATAAAAATCAGAAACGCTACTATAATCAAAGAACTTGCAATAGTCAGCAGAATAGTATCCGTTTCTATATTCATATATATATAAATATCCACCATCACCAGAATCGTAATTATCGTATTAATTACGCTTACAATCATGCTTTGTTTAAAGTTGGTTTTTGCTTTTTCAATAAAGTCGCCCCAAATAAAAGCATGTTCTTCCCTTGAGTAATTTCTTAGTACATAAGTCATGCCTGCCTGGGCGGGTCCAACCGTAATCAGCGGCAAACATATGAAAATAAGCATCAACGGGAATGTAAAACCCGATAAATATCCTAACAGTTCTTCGCCTGAACCCTCTAAAATCTCCTGCGGGAGCAGCAACTGGTTATAATACATTGCGAAAAGCAGTAATAACAAAATAGCCGGAAGGTTGAATATAAGAAACAATAAATTGATTTTAATTATATTCCAAAATTTCCTTGCTAAAACTTCAAAAAATATTATAAACCTTGCTTTAGGAGGCGCATCTTTCGGAACGCCCGGCCCTTCCTTTGTATAATCGAATAATCCAAAAAAACCTGCCATAAAACATCTTCCTTTATATACTGCATATTTGGTTACTATTGCTTTAAAATAAGCAATATAGCGCCTGCGTTAAGTTACACATTTATTGTAAACGATCTCATAACCTGTCAAATGACGTTTGTATGCTGATAGAATACAAATTAAGCACTAACGTATCTAAATTGTACCAGATGAAGAAAGCCTGTTCAATAGAAGTTTTTTGCTTGACACAGGTTCGTTTCCTTAGTATAATTTATTTTGCCGCGGAAATTTTCCTAAGCAATAAANTATTCTGAAAGTATCCTAATGCGGCATATATTTTAATGCGCGAGTGTGCTGGAATTGGCAGACAGGCACGTTTGAGGGGCGTGTGTCGAATGGCGTATGGGTTCAAGTCCCATCACTCGCACCAAAAAGAGTGGTTATACGATTCGTATAACCACTCTTTAATTTTTCGATATTTTGGCGTTAGAAAGTAATATTAAGCCTTATTATTTGTAATTATAGTTTAATATTATCTGAAGGTGATGCTAACGGGCCCGGGATAACATTAATACCGCGATGATTTCCAAAGAAGTCCGAGTCAAAGCGTATCGGCGTTCCATCCGGGTTTTCAAAGTATTGTTCCGGTTCGAAGGCTTTGCCGAGAATTTCGGTGTTGATCATCCGGACGTTGAAATCCTTAATGTACTCATATATATTTGTATTCAGATAATATTTACCATCTTTTTCGACGAGTTCCACTTTAATATCCTGCTCACCGTTTCCGACGACCAGACCATTCACTTCATTTTTCCACGGTTTTGCGCCTTTCAGATATACGTTTCCTTCGCTCCAGACGGGCAAATGGCCAAAATGAGCAGACTCCAGGGCCTTCATGTTCGGACGCTGGGTAAAATCGAACTGCGAAATCCATTCATCATATGTCGGATACTCATCGAAAACGTGCGTGCCAACCTGCCTGTTTTCAATCTTTGGCTCTGTGTTTTGTTCACTTTCGAGCACAAAGTCTTCGGAAGGCCATTTCTGGATGAAGATATTGTTGTAAAAACGGTTGTCGCCGTGAAGAAATGTCATAAATCCCATAACTTCAGTACGGTGCGGTATGTGATACGGAGTGTAGCGCCAGGTTGTTCCTTCACCGACCATCGTAAACGCGCCGCAGATAAGGTTATGAACCAAAGCCACACCCTGTGTCGCAAAACGAAGGCTTACGTCCGAGAGCAGAATATTGTTATCGATCAGTGTCGGACCATGGCTGACTTCCACAAATAAATCCTGTGACAGCATATTCCCCGGGAGATGTTTCGCATACGGCGGCTTCTGGTTATCATGCAGCAGGTTCTGCGTAATGCGTGTACCCTGTGCTTCCCAGTCGCACCAGATTCCCATCGTACAATGGTGAATATGGTTGCGGCGCATTATTACATCAATGGCCGCATGCAGTTTAATCCCGGAAATTTCCGCTCCGCCAAGTTCCGCCATATTGTTAATATGGTGAATATGGTTGTCCTCAATGATACTGAACACACTGCCCATACGGCCAATGATGCCGCCCTGCTGACAGCGGTGAATGTTACAGCGGCGAATTATGTGGCTTCCGACTTTTTCCTTCAGCCACCCGTGATACTGGCCGCGGCAAATCGCATCGCGCTCCATCTGGGTAGGACTCTTTACATGCTTATAGGTAAAGTAATGCTCGTTGTCGGGATCAAGATATTTTCCCAGCGAAATGCCGGCGCATTTGCTGTTTGAAATCTCACAATCCTCAATGATCCAGCCTTTGCTCCAGTGAGGACCGATCATGCCATCCTGAAAAGCCGCGGGCGGCGCCCACGTGGTGGCAGCTTTATCGATTTTGAAGCCGCTGACCGTATGATAACCGACACCGGTCTTTGAAGGCATAAAACACCTGCGTCGGACATTAATCTCCACATTCTCTTTATTTGGATCTTTTCCCTGGAAATTAGCGTAAATGATTGTTTCATCAGTATCCGTATCCTGTTCGGTATACCACTTATAAATAGATTCTTCCGGAACCCAACTGTATTCATAAACATCGCCTTTTATACACTCTTCCAAAGTTATCGTTTCATACATCGCATTGTCATTTAAATAAACACAGCCGGTATGTTTGTTTGGAATAGCGAAATACCAGTCTCCATATACCAAAGTTGTATAAGGATTATACTCACCGAAAACACTGTTTGGGATACGGCATACCCAGACATTTCCCTTGTAATGCTTCCAGCTTTTTACCTGTTCCGCACCGGTGATCACAGCACCAAGAGGCTTAGTACTGATATAAGTGATACGGGCATCTTCAGTACCGGAATGGACCGGATCTACATATTCCCGGTAGACACCCGGCGCTACGAGCACTTCATCACCGGGACGCGCTATTTTCGCGGCTTCACTGATCCTCTTAAATGGTCTTTCAATGGAACCATCGCCGTCTCTCGCGGCATTAACGTCTACATAGTATTTCATAGTAACCTCCTGCTATTATGATATTCATATCGGAATATAATTCCTGACATGATTCATTATATCATGAATTCAAGAAAATCATAGGATTTTCACTCGGTGAAACCGATGGCAGCAGGGTAAGGTTATCCTAATCCCGGCAATCAAATATACGACGGGTTTTCTTTTCCGAACGCGGCAGTTCACCAATATTCACGCAATCACAAAAAATCCGTATACCAATTTTACTCTTGAACATTTGCAGTACTTCTTTCATAACCTTTTGCCTGTCTGCGTCCTGTATCGTTTCCACTTTCAGCGTCATTCTGTCTTTTCCGTCAATACGCTCAATTATCACCTGATATTCGCTTGAAAGCCCGTTCACACAATTTAACACTTCCTCAATCTGACCGGGATAAATGTTTACACCTTTTACTTTAATCATGTCGTCGGTTCTTCCGGAAATCCTGTCTATCATGGGATATTCCCTGCCGCAGCTGCATCGATGCGGGATTATCCTTGTTAGATCATGGGTACGGTAACGGATTAATGGAGCCGCGGCTTTTCTTAGTGTTGTAATCACCAGCTCGCCAAACTCTCCATCGGGGAGAACCTCACCGGTCTTCGGGTCAATAATTTCAAAATACATAAAGTCGTTCCAATAATGCATTCCTTCATGTTTTTCGCAATCAATTGCTATCCCCGGACCATATACCTCAGTCAATCCATATATGTCAAACAAATCGATATCCAACCCGTCGGATATGCGCTGCCGCATTCGCTCTCCCCAGCGTTCGGAACCGATAACCCCACGCCTCANCGCGATTTTGCTCTTCAGTCCCCGGTTTCCGATTTCTTCTGCAAGAAGAAGCGCATAGGATGATGTTGAACAGAGTACAGTGGATTTCAGATCTATCAGCATCTGAATCTGTTTTTCCGTATTTCCGGGTCCTATCGGGATTGCCATCGCGCCAAGCTTTTCACACCCCGCCTGGAAGCCAATACCTGCGGTCCACAGCCCATAACCCGGTGTAATCTGTATCCGGTCACTCTTTGTAATACCCGCAAACTCGTAACAGCGGGCAAACATTGTTGCCCAGTCCTCCACATCTTCCTTCGTATAGGGAATNATGACCGGATTCCCCGTTGTTCCGGANGAAGAATGAATTCTTACAACCTCTTCATCCGGAACGGCCTGCAGTCCCAACGGATAAGCATCACGCAGATCATACTTGTCACTGAACGGAAGCTTTTGAAAATCTTCTATTGAAGTTATATTATCAGTATTGATGTTGTTTTCTGAGAAGATCTTTTTGTAGAACGGNCTGTTCGCTGCCGCATAATCAATTGCATGCTTCAGTACGGAAAACTCTATATTACTTTGCATTTTTCTTTCATCTCCTCTGTCGTTTTCATCCCGGAATGGAACGCTTTAATATTTAAGTCAAGGTATTTAGCCTTGATGTTTTTCTTAATTGACTGTACGATGCTGTCTTTGGATAGTCCCAGAACTCCCAGTCCACAGGCTGCACCAATAAGAACCGTATTGACAGCCCGGAAAGATCCGCATTCCCGTGCAAGCTTGTCCGCATCGATAAATATCGCATTACTGTTTTCCGATATATACTTCGTTATTTTTTCCGCATCATAATCCGCCATTCCCAATGCCGTTGATACCGGGATGATGGATGCGGTGTTTACAATGGCAAAACCATCCTTTTTCAGGTACGAAATTCTTCTTGCTCCCTCACACAGTTCAAACGAAAGCAGCAAATCGGCTCCTCCGACCGGTATATACGGAGAATGAGCATTCCCGGCTCTTACATGACTGACAACACAGCCTCCGCGCTGGCTCATACCTATGGTTTCTCCTGTTCGTGCGTTTCTTCCTTCAATGACGTATGCATACGCCAAAATCTTCGAAGCAAGAATGGTTCCCTGACCACCCACTCCGGTGATTAAAATATCCATGTTCCTGTCCTCCTGTTGTATAGATTACCGGAAAATCTTCGCTTTCATTATTCATTTCAGGTTTGGCAAAATAAATCTCCATAACCTGTATTCATTTCACAACCATTTTTTTGGCTTTTACCTAATTTTTACAACCTGATTATTCTATCACATACATTTGTACAAAGCCCGCAGCCATTACACAAAGCGCGGTTAATCTCCACTTTCCTGTCTCTGACGGTAAGAGCCGGACAGCCGATTTCCCGGATGCACTTTTTACATCCGGTGCAATCCTCCACAGCACATACATTGTCGGGTTTAACCAGCGCCGCACAGGGAGCTTCAAAGATAACAACACTGACGCCCTTTTTTTCCGATGCTTCCCGGACTGTTTTTACCGCCAGATCGAATTCAAACGGATTTACTTTTTCAACAAACTCCGCACCCAATGATTTTGCCACGGAAAATATATCAATCTTCGGTGACGATGTATTCATCATCGTCCGGCCTATTCCCGGATGAGGCTGATGCCCTGTCATTGCCGTCGTTGAATTATCAAGCACAATCACATTTATTTTTGTTCCGTTGTATACCGCATTGGCCANCCCCGTCATCCCCGANGCAAAAAAGGTGCTGTCGCCGATNAAGGCAAATACATTNGTATCNGGCTCCGCTTTTTTTATTCCCTGCGCAACCGTGATGCCGGCACCCATGCAAAGGCAGGTATCCGTCATTTCAAGGGGTTTTCCGTTCCCAAGTGTATAACAGCCTATATCCCCGCAGAAAACAGACTTTTTGCCACGCATCGCTTTTTTTACCGCATAGAAACTTGCCCGGTGAGGGCATCCCGCACAAAGAACCGGCGGACGCTGAGGGAAAACCATTCCGGACTCGTTCTCAACGCTCTTTAGTTTCCTTCCGATGAATTTTTCTATAATTTTTAGTGTATTCTCAAATCTCAATTCCCCGGCAGGGCTCACAAAGCCATCCAGTTTGCCCCGGATCGGCTTTTCGATTTTTCTTACGGCCATTATATGGTAAAGCTGTTCCTCGATCACCGGATCCAATTCCTCAAGAACAAGCACCTTTTCAACCCTTTGTAAAAATTCACCGTACAATTGATCGGGCGGAGGAAAAACCGCACCTGACTTAAGAATAGTCACATCCAACTCACAGGATTCAACGATATCCCTGACAACTGCATAGGTAGCGCCTCCCGTCGCAATTCCAATCCGGCCGTTCCCTTCGATCCTGTTAAAGGGAAGCTGGGAAAAGAGAGCCGATATCTCTTTTTGCTGCTGTTCAATTTCAAGATGGCGCCGGTAGGAAAGGGGCGGAAATATGACCCATTTCGGATCCTTTACAAAACCTTCAGATTCATATTGATATACTTCAGTATCCACTTCAATGGTACCGCTGCTGTGACAAACCTT
>JGI24709J26583_10002321_pt1 | contig 15750 bp, 11 predicted proteins | sample BioPla2DNA1_FD_26583 | JGI IMG/M metagenome (IMG submission 26583) | reverse complement strand
GAAGAAACCATAAGTACATTCGACATTCCGGTCTTATCGAAAAAAAGACGAGTTGCGGTTTCGGTAAAGGGTCCGTCACCGCATATCCTGCCTGTTACGGCTTTTTTGGCATAGTTCAACTCAAGTTCGGTAATTGAAGGTTTACAAAAAGGAATCATTTAAGCACCAAAACCTCAGGAGAAATTAATATATTCACGAATAATTATATAATAAGGTAAATGTTATGGCAATAAACTATACGTCGCCGGAAATTGTGCAAATCGGATTTATTTACAGCCAAATGTGACTTTGATATACTGAAGTCATATTTTTAAAAGAGGTGTAAGTTTGAAAATCAAAGCGGAAAATTACAGGAATAGTATTGCGGTTTCTCTTGCCGTATCGGTTGTTACATTGGTTCTTGTACTGATATTTGCCACCCCTCGTGTTTTAAACAACGATGACTTTATAATACATGGAATCACCTCGGGAGCATACGGAATGCCGTCGGCGGTTACGGTTCACACCAACGTAATATTGGCGTATCTGTTGACCATAATGCAGAGTGCCGTACCGGCGATGAACTGGTTTTCGGCAGTTGAAATCCTGATTTTATTTTTTGCGTTTTTTTTATTTTCGTTGCTTATATTTGACAAAAGCCGGAGTTTTAGTGGTTTTTTGTCTGTTTTAATTCTTCAGCTCTCGCTTGCACCTCATTTTTATATCGAACTGCACAACTCTAAACTCCTGCCGCTTGTATCCTTTTGTTCGTTGTTGTCGATATTCCATTTCAGTTGCATGAAGAAGCGGATGCCGGTTGTTGTAGGAATAACCGTTGCGGTTCTGTCTTCATTCATCAGGTTATACGCCTTTTTGATCGGGGCGGCTATTGCGGCAGCGGTAATTTTACCGCACCTCATCCGCGACGGAAAAACCAATGATGGATTTTCCGTAACGGAAATCTTTAAAGTGAAAAAAGTTCCGGTTCTCATACTCTCTTTTACTGCGGTTGCCGTGTTTGCCCTATCATTCGTTGACAGTTTTGTGATAAGGAGAATGGAGGGTGCAACGGAATATCGGGAATACAATACGGCAAGAGGAATTGTTTCGGATTTTTCGCTGCCCGACTACTATGAAAATATTGAAAAGTTTAATGATATTGGGATTTCTGCAAACGATTATGCTTTGTTGGAGGAATGGAACTTTGCGGATTTGAAGAAATTCGATAAAAACACGCTTTATGCGGTTTCCGATATCCGCGAAAATCGCAGTTTGGCAGAGGCATTTGGTGATGTAAAAAAAGAAATTCTCAGAGAGGTATTGTTGCCGTTTTACCAAATTACCCTGCTTTTTTCTCTGCTTGGAATTGTTTTTTCGGATAAAAAAGAGAGAATATCGGCGGTAATCGCCCCGATCATGTATATTCTCGCAATACTGTCTATGAGTCTTATCGGCAGGGTGACCCACTGGCTGATGTCCGGTGTTGCCGGATGCGTATTTGCCTGTTCGATTTATGTTCTGGCAGGAGAGAAGGAAGAAAGAATTAAAAATACTGCCCTAAAAGTTTTCCTGACGGCTTTAGTTTTGGCGGTGTCGCTATATATGAATTTTGCATCCTTAAATGTCAACAGAGACGAATTCAATACCCGTGCGGCAGATATATATACGATGCTGGGGGAGAGGAGTGATGAGCTGTATCTCATGGATCACGCCACTCAGCCTGCAGTCGAAATACACAGGATATATCCCGCACTTAAACCCCTCCCCTTCGGTATTTACGGCAACTGCTATGCTTTGGGCGGATGGGATACCATGTCGCCGGCAAAAAACAGTATTTTAAGAAGATACGGGGTCGAATCTTCGTATGATATGCTGTTTAAAAACGAAAATGTATTTCTTTGCGATACTAAAAAGTATGGGGAAAAACTGATTTTCATCAGAGAAAACTACAGCGAAAATGTCAATATGTCCCTCTATGATGTAGTCGGAGGTTTTTATATTTTTGCGTTCTCGGATATAATTTATCCGATAGGTAAGGAAACAGGCTACGAAGTAGTTGAAGCGGTGTTGGAACCCGATCAGATTATACCCGATCTTGTTTATGTCGGGATTTCGATGGCTGGCGACAACGATGCAATCAAATCGGTTTACATAAAAATAACTGCTTCCGGAAAGGAAAGATACTATAGAGCAAGACTGATTAAAACCGACAACGGTTTTGCTGCGGTGATGTCGATGCCGAATGAAGAAAATCTTTTTTATGCAGATGCAACTGCAGAAGTTATAATCAACACATCCGATGGGTACAAGACGATAGCACAGACTGATTTTAAATAAAACGAAGTTATTGATTGGGAGATTGAAATGAAATACAGAAAATTCGGAAATACGGGATTTGACGTTTCGGCATTGGGTTTCGGAAGTATGAGAATGCCGCTTGTGGAGGGGGCAAAAGATGATTCCGAGGTAGATGTCGACCTGGCGATTGAAATGATAAGAACGGGTATTGACGGAGGAATCAACTATGTTGACTCTGCATGGGCATATCATGGAGGAGAAAGTGAAATCATAGTGGGTTCGGCACTCAAAGGGGGCTATCGCGAAAAGGTGAAGCTGGCGACAAAATCTCCCTTGTGGTTGATTGAGAAGGAAGATGATTTTGACAGAATCCTCGATAAACAACTTGATAAACTGAAAACCGATTATGTGGATATGTATCTTCTTCATGCAGTAGACAACGACAGATTCAAAAATATAATATTGCGTTTGGATTTGCTGACTAAAATGGAAGAAGCGAAAGCGGACGGACGTATACGCCATATCGGATTTTCTTTCCATGACGGCTACGACGTGTTCCGAAATATAATAGATACATATGACGGTTTCGAGTTTTGCCAGATTCAGATGAATTACATAAATGTGGAACATCAAGCGACACTTAAAGGCCTTAAATATGCCGCTGAAAAAGGTTTGGCTGTTGTGATAATGGAGCCGATTCTCGGAGGTAAGCTTGCGAATTTGCCTGATAGCATGTCTGCAAAACTGCCTGAGGGTAAAAATGCCGTAGAAGCTGCTCTCGATTTCCTTTGGGATATGCCCGAGGTCAGTGTCGTTTTAAGCGGAATGAGCACATTAGATCATGTAAAAGAAAATCTCAAATATGCTTCAAACTCGGAAGTCGGAAAACTTACAGAAAAAGATTTTAAAGCTTATTCGCTTATCAGAGAGGAGTATAATTCGCTGACACTCATACCCTGCACCGCCTGTGAATACTGCATGCCTTGTCCGGTTGGGATAGAAATACCGAGAATGATGGAAGCGTATAACAGTTCTATTATCAAGGGATATGGGGTGGCGGTCAGCGCATATGAAAAACTTGTTGTCGGTGCGGACAAATGCATAGCTTGCAGACAGTGCGAAAAAGTCTGCCCTCAAGGAATAGTCGTGAGCGAATGGATGAAGAAAATAGCATCAAAATTATCCTCCTGAATAAAATTGCGGTATTATCTTAAAGCCTGCGGAAATAATTTTGCGAATAAAAAACAGCAGACAAAACAGTCTGCTGTTTTGTTATACGGGTTTTAATTAATCAGTCATCGGATGAATCGTTTGAAAAGTCAGGTGTTCTTCCATAAAGCGTGGTCAAATCCGCAATTTTTTCAGCCAGCGAATCGGAAAGCTGCCCTGAGGCTACTCTATACTGCCAGTTTCCCGAGGGAGTTCCCGGAGTATTCATGCGGTATTTTCCGGAAAGACCCAGATAGTCCTGAATCGGTGCGATGAAAATTCTGCAAACCGAAGACATTCCGTATCTAATAACCCGAAAAACCTTGTCTCTGCAATCTTCAAAATCAAAGTATTCCCCGGCTTTTTCAACCGAATCGGTGTCGCTTTTTAACCAGGATGCCAATGTGTCGTTGTCATGGGTTCCGGTATAAAGAACGGAATTTATTTCGTGGTTGTGCGGCAGGTAGGGTGAATCGGGATGATCAAAAGCGAATTGAAGAACCCTCATTCCGGGCAAACAGGTTTCTTTAATAAAATCAAGAACGCTGTCGTCAAGATCGCCGAGATCTTCCGCGATAATCTGCAGATTAGGAAAGTTCTCTTTCATAAGATTTATAAATTGCATGCCCGGACCGATTTCCCAGTTGCCGTTTTTTGCAGTTTCCTCTCCGTATGGAACGCTGAAATAGGTGTGCAACGCTCTGAAATGGTCGATTCTCAAAGCGTCCAGCATTCGGCTCATATGTTCAATTCTCATTCTCCACCAGTAGTAGTTGTCCTGTTTTTGAAAATCCCAATTGTAGAGAGGATTGCCCCAAAGCTGCCCTGTTTCGGAAAAATAATCGGGTGGAACTCCGGCGACGACAGTGGGCTTAAACTCATGATTCAAACGGAAGTTTTGCGGCATTGCCCATACGTCGGCAGAGTCGGGAGATGCATAGATCGGAGTATCGCCGAAAATCTTTATACCGTTATCATTTGCGTACTTTTTAAGTGCGCGGAACTGTGTGTAAAAAAGAAACTGGATATATCTGTAGAAATTGATCGTTTCTTCTAAAAGTATGCCCAAAGAATGCATATAATCGGATTGGCGAGCCCTTATGCCTATAGGCCATTCCTGTACGGGTGCATAATTGTAGTGCTCTTTCAAAGCAAAATAAAAGGCATAGTCGTGCACCCAAAACACGTTCTGTTCTAAAAAAATCCTGTAATCCTCGTTGTTCGGATCAAAGCCCCTTTTATAAGCTTTTTTCAAGAGGGGAATGCGCGTGTTGAAAAGATGTCCGTAATCCACAAACTCCTCTTTGTTATCCCTGTGAGACATGACCTCATCTTTGGTTAGAAGATTGTCCTCAACCAGCAAGTCGAGGTCGATAAAATACGGATTACCGGCAAATACGCTGAAAGTTTGGTAGGGTGAGTCCCCGTAGCCGGTATGACCGAAAGGCAGTAGCTGCCAGTAAGACTGCTTTGCTTTTTTAAGAAAATCTACAAAGTTGTATGCTTCTTTTCCCAGACTCCCGATATGATACCTTGACGGCAGTGATGATATGTGGAGCAAAATTCCGCTTTCCCTTTTCACAAAATCCCCCTATGGTTTTTTACTAAATTTCCAATGAAGTATACCACAAATCGGCATAGATATTAACCATTTTTGAGAACGGGCGCTTTCATGGCTCTCAACGCATTTACTACCGACATCATCATAACTCCTACATCTGCGACAAGTGCCAGCCATAGAGGAATGAAAATAAAAAATCCGAAAAACATTATTGCAAGTTTTGTGGTAAGAGCCAACACTAAATTTTGCCGCACAATACTCATCGTGCGCTTGGATATGCCAATTGCGGTGAGAAGACTGTCGTTGCGGTTGGAAATAAGCACCACATCCGAAGACTCCACTGCGGCATCATTTCCCGGAGCTCCCATTGATATACCGACATCCGATGCCGTGATTACCGGAGCATCATTTACTCCGTCCCCGACGAATGCGACTTTATGACCTCTTTCAATTAATTTTTCGACCACGCTGAGTTTTTGGTGCGGGAGAAGGGAATGAAGATAATGATCAATCTTCAGCGTTGAAGATTTTTCCTTTGCCGATATTTCAGAATCTCCCGTCAACATCATGATTGAGTAACCGCTGTTTTTAAGAGTTTCTATGGTGGCTTTCGACTCGGGCCTGAGGGAATCGCCGATTGTTAAATATCCGAGATATTCTTTGTCTTTGGAGACATAAACGGTGCTTCCGGAATAGTTTGCTGCAGAATCCGGTACTTTTACTCCTTCGGCTTCGAAAAATCCCTTTTTGCCTACAATTATTTCGCTTTCCATGTAACGGGCGATAATGCCGTTACCCGCTTGTTCCGACGCGGAGGCGCAATCGGGAACTTCTATGCCTTTTTCCGCAACATAGCGGATAATGGACTTTGCAATCGGATGGTTGGAATTTTTTTCCGCAATTGCTGCAAAACTGAGAAGAGAATTACTGTCAATTCCCGTATTCGGCACTATATCGAGAACTTCGAAATTGCCCTTTGTCAGAGTACCGGTTTTATCAAAAACTATATAATCAACCGCTGCAAGATTTTCAAGACTATCGGCACCTTTGACGAGAATACCCTTTTTAGATGATGCTCCGATACCTGAAAAAAATGTAAGAGGAAGGGATATGACCAGCGAACAGGGACAGGAAATAATAAGAAACACCAGGCTCAGATGAACCCAATCGGGGTAGGAGTAGTTACCGGTGAATACTCCTATTAAGGTAGGAACAACCGCGGCGACGACGATTGCGAGCATAACGACGATGGGCGTGTATATCTTTGCAAATCTCGAAACATATCTCTCTCTTCTTGATTTTCTAATCGCCGCTTTTTTTGCATATTCAATTATTTTTGAAGCGGTGGAACCGGAATAGTCTTCCGAAACCTGAATGACTGCTGCGGTGTTGCCGTTTATTCCTCCGGACAGAAGTTTATCTCCGACTGTAAAATCTACGGGCAAACTTTCTCCGGTCAGCATTTTGTTGTCAACCGTTCCATTTCCCTCGATGACAATACCGTCAAAGGGGATTCTTTCATGCGGTCTTACAAATACCCTTTCCCCCACTGAAACCTCGGATGCATTGACAGTTATAATCCCGCCGTCAACTATGAGATGAGCCGTGTCGGGCTGAAGATCCAGTAAGCGCGATATACTTCGGTTGCTCTTTGAAACGGCATAGGTTTCAAGCAGCTGTCCTATTCCGAAAAGAATCATTACCGCAGATCCCTCCGCCCATTCTCCCAATGCGAATGCTCCAAGAGAGGCTATGGTCATCAGGGTGGTTTCATCGATTAGCACCCCTTTAATTATGCTTTTTAATGCTCCAACAAGATAACCGAAACCGGAGGTGAGATAGGATAATATAAACAAACCGACCGATATGACGGGGTTATTATTTTTCAATAATATGGCGAACGTAAAAAACAAAATGGAACCGAAAATATAAAATATTCGCCTGCCGAAACTTTCCTTGCCGCCGTCAATCTTACAGGCGTCGGAGCCGCAAGTACAGCTGTGCTGAACCCCCAAATTATCGGAATGACCGTCGGGAATGTTGCTTAGTCCGCTTATTCTTGTTTTATTGATATTGTTTTTTGTCATATGGGAAAATACCTCTACTTAAGCTTGCCAAAACTTTCAACGGCCCTTTTTAAATCTTCAACAACATGCGCGTTGTCTTTAGTGTCCTTTATTTCATTTACACAGTGTTCTATATGGCTATAGAGTATTTCGCGCGCGGTTCCGGTAATAGCGGCGTTGACAGCGGAGAGTTGAGTAATAATTTCATCACACCTGCGACCCTCGACCAACATCGACGAAACGCCTCTAATCTGCCCTTCTATTCTTTTAAGACGATTTATTATTCTGCCAACATCCAGATGCGTGTCTTTTTCAACCATTATTGCACTCCCTTGAAACAATAATACTATATACCCCTATAGAGTATATTTTATCCGGTAAATTAACTATGTCAAGTAAATATATCTTTACCTTTTCCATGGCAATAATTGTATGATATAATCGATATGAAATTTAATGTATTGAAGAGGGTAGCGGTGAGCAATGTCAAGCTATGAACAGGTAAACAGCGGACATTTAAACGATGTAATCTACGGTGTGGATGATGAAGCCAAAACTCCTTTTTCGCACCTTAAGGGTTATGAATTTAAAGTTTTCCGAAGAGGGGAAAAGTCAAAATATGTTCTTTCGATATTGTCTGTGCTTTTTTTGACGTTTTTATCAACAGTCTTTGCTTCCGTATTGTGCCTTGCAAATATGGGTATAATATCGAAACTTAAGGAAATATTTGATTATTTCGGAATTGTTTTTTAGGTAGAATAAAACAAGAGGTTAATCAACTTTTTGATGTGACTGCCCCTTGTTTGTTTTCTTCAAGCTAAAGTAATCTTGGGGTGAAAAATGGATTTTAAGGATTTGGAAGAAATCAGGTCATTCGTCACCGAACTGGAACTCGAAATCAAGCAGCTTAAGGAATCGGTTGGCAAACCAAAGGACCATATAATAGACGATCGGGATTTTAAAACTTCGGATACACTTTTTGCCGAACCGGTTTTAGATGAAATTTCCGAAGATGAGAATGTGAGTTTCGCAGGAGACGAAAGTCTTTTTGATTTTAAATCTTTCACCGCCCCTTTTGAGGATTCGAAAGGATATTTGAGGGATCTTTCCGGGTTTCCGACGGAACGGCATAGTGATACTTTAAAAGCTGATGATAGGGAGTTATTGCCTAAAGAGAAAACTGAAAGCGGAAGCGATGAATTATTCGATTTCAGTTATAAAGATGAAAACTTGAAGATAAGTTCAAAGGATTATGTGGATTCTCTTGAACTTACCTTCACTCCTCCAAAGGATTTTGAGTTTACAGCCGACCTTTCGGTGCCCGAACCGCATTTTTTACCGGAAAATGAAGATAAGCCGTTTGAAGATGATATGGATAAACTCTTTTACGGATATAAATCCGCAAAGGAAAATGAAGTTTATGATGAATCTGCGGCTATAGAAGGAACAATAGATTTAGGCGGGGATAGTGTTCTAAATGAGGAGATTGATATTGTTTCGGAAAGCGAAGATTTCGTTGTCGAGGAAGCCGTTCCCGAAAAAAGCGAAAAGCCGCTGTCGGAGATTGATGAAATAGTCCGGATTCTTGAAGATTTATCCCCTTCAGAAAAATTCAGCAGACGAACGGAAAGCTTTGACGACGGATTTTTTGTCGAGACTGAACAAACTGAAACAGACATGCCGAAGACCGATGCCGAAACGGAAAAAGTAGAACCTGATGATATCTTGGAGGCTGAAGCGGATGAAATTCCCGCCACCTTGGAACAGACGGTTGCCGTGCCGCCGTTTCAGCAGCCGGCTGTTGATGATGTCTCGATAGATGTGCTGGAAAGAAAACTCAATATTGGTGTGATTATCGGGGAATTAAGACCGCGTTACAGCGAGCTTAATCTGTCAGTAACAGGTAATGACCCGATTATTAGATTTAAAAAGGTGACGACAAAGTATCGTGTGGAAAATGAATCGGGTGACAACGAACTTCTTTTTGAGGGTTTGTCACTGAATGTCAAAAAGAACAGCATTACGGCAATAATTTCGGATGAGCCTATACGTTCAAGAATCTTTTTAGCTTCCGTTAAGGACAGAGCATGTCTTAAGAGCGGAGAGGTGGTTTTTTTCGGCGATAAGAAGGGTACCGACATTGTTTATTTTGACTCTGACAATGTTTTGATACCCGATTTATCCGTACTGCATTTCCTAATGCTGTGTTTGGATGGTTCAAAAGAAAAAGCTTCCGTGAAGAGTGAGAAGCTTACCGAGCTGTTGGGGAAATTGGGATTATCGGATATTTCCCATACCGAGATAATAAATCTGACGAAATTTCAAAAAACCATGGTTCTCCTAATTTCCGCATCGATTATCAACTTAGTAAGGGGAATTGTTGTAAACAGTTTATTTGAGGAACTTAATATATCCGAAAAGAAAACATTTTATGAAGTTTTCTCTTTGCTTCGTGAAAACGGAAAGAGTGTGCTCATACCTTCAACGGGAAGGGATGAGGTGTTGAATGTTGCGAACAGAGTCGCCGTTTTGGAAGCCGATAAAATCGCATTTGAAGGTACAATACTCGAATTTATGAATTCGAATTGTCCCAGCAGGTTTGTAATAAAAAATTCCGATGAGAATTTATTTAATACTATCACCGAATCTTTTAAAGAAATTGACATAGAAAAGACTGAAACCGGACTTAAGATTTTATATTTCGGAGATGAAACCGGTCTGTCGAATCTTCTCATGTTAATATTGGAGAACGGGATTGACCACACAGAGATAATTACAACCAGACGCACCTTTAGCGATATAAGCTTGAAAGGCGGTGAAAGGCTGTGAATTACAAAAAAGGAGTAAGACGAACCACGGCATCGCTTCAAAAAAAGTACGGCCGATTCAGGCTTCCCGGAATTTTGATTTCCTCAACGATTTCCGTTTCCTTAACAATAGCTTTAAGACAGGTTGCTATCATGTTGCTGGACAGCGGAAATAAATTTATCGCGCTTCCGGAGCTGAGTTATTCGCTGCTGGGTTTATGCCTGTTGTTTTCTGTGGCGAATTCTTTTGTATTATTCGTATGGTTTTTTGTGAAATCAAATTTTATTTCTTTTTATGAAGTTAATTCAAATTGGTGGACACTTGCAAAGTCGTATGGTATTCATGTATCAAAACTGATAAACGCGAAACTGTTCTCTTCCATCTTTTCAATTATCTTTCAAACTGTTTTAGGTTTCGCCCTCACTGTATATGCAGGTTATCTTTTTGGTTTCAGGATGACTCTTAATTATCTGCTTGTCGTTTTCTTTATCAGTATTGCTGACGGGATACTGATTTTTGCCGTTACGACGACACTGTCATCGTTTTCATCGGGGAAGAATATCGCAAGGTTCTTTTTGACGCTCGTGTTTTTAGGGTTTCATTTTGCGAACTATATTATCGGCATATATGACTACGTACTTGTAGGCGGTGTTGAATCTCTGGAAAAAATAAAGCGGCTCTTTCAATTGCCTTTGCCGATGTATCCGATTTGTTCCGCCGGTTTGTTTTTCTTCTTATATATAATTATCTTGATAAGTATTGCCGTCAGGACAAACAGATTCAGGATAAACACTTCCGAAATAGAGGAAAGATGAGAGATAGTTTTAACCATATAAAAAAGAGGGCAATCGAGCCCTCTTTTTTTATTAACATAATCCGAATGTCAAATGTCGTATATGCTTTGTTCTTCCATACCATCCGCTTCTGGAAGGTTTGCCAAAGCTTCTTTTTGCGCTTTTTCGAAAATCGAAAACACCTCGTTGGGGTTTTCGATATCAAAAAATGCAGGCATCACCCTCGAGTTGCCGGATCGGTAGCTTTCAAGTCCGCTGTTCATCCCGGTGTAGTAGCTTTTAGGCATTTTCCCGAATACTATTGTACCGCTTCCGTCATTAAATAATGTAAGTTGGGGTTCTTTGACATCCGTCAAGGGAATCTGCGAGACGAAGTTTTTATTGCTGTCTCTTTTCTCTATTATCCAAAGCACTCTACGGTCTGTTATTGCGTAGAAACTTTTTTTCTTTCTGTAATTCTTCATGATAATTCTTCCGAAGGAATAGTATATGAAGCATAGTATGACCAATACTTTCATGGCTATATCCTGAAGCGGATCGATTACAGGCAGGGTCAGCATTAAGACCGATGCCGCCAACCAAAGGACAAACATGGGTATGCGCCTTAAATCAAATTTTCTGAATGCACCTTTCAACAAAGGTTTTCCGCTCCATAAAATATTTTCTCCGTCATAAATTGCGTTTTTAATAGCATTGTATTCCATCGCAAGAATCCTCAACTTCTTTTTTTATTCTTTTTTATTGTCAAAACGATATACAGAACATACAGAACAATCAACAGAAGAACAGCGATATAGATTATTACTGCAGGCCGGGAGGTGAATACATTGGTCATTTTGCTCATTACCATTGAAAACCAACTGTACTCTATTTCTTCTCGGGAAATCAAATCGACTTCACCGATTAAAATGTCATCCGCATATACTTTCGCGCTTCCTATAACCTGGGAATTGTGAACGGGAGCTTCGATATTTTCCGGTAAATCCAACTCATAATAAACCTCCGGAAGCTCATCCTTCGAATTGTTTAACAGAGCATAGAGATCACCGTACGGATATAGTACCAGAGCATCTCTCTTTTTGGAATATTTTACCGGAACTTCCGTTATCGGTGTGTCATAGTTAATAATATTTTCGAGATGTGTGTTGGAAAAAACCCAATCATAAATAAGTCTTGTTTCATTAAAGGCGGAGTTGGAAGCATCCCAAAAACCGCTGGTGGGTTCTAACGGGGCACCCATTAATACCAACAGATATGTCATATTGTTTTTTTCAGCAATAGTTACAAGACACCTTCCCGACTGGTTGAGCGTTCCGGTTTTAACACCTTTTACATAGGGGGTATAGTATTTGCTGTACGGATCCTGGAGAAGAATTGTCGTTGCGAGTATCTTTTCACCGTTTTTATTTGTTTCCCTCAAAGTGTACCTGGCTTTTTCGGATATCTCCAAAAAATTATCTACGCCCAGAGCCCATTTGGTAATTTTTGCCATGTCGGATGCAGTGGTGTAATGGTCTTCGCCAAAAAGTCCGTGAGGATTTGAAAAATGCGTCTGCTTGCAGCCCAGCTCCTTCGCCTTGCTGTTCATCGCACTGATGAATTCTTCTCTGCCGAAGAAATCCGCAACGGTAGATGCCGCCTCATTTGCCGATTGCAGCATCATACAGTGGACGAGCTCCGTAATCGAGAGTTCTTCACCCCTTGAAAGTCCTGCAGTTGAGATGTTCATGCCGACAAATTCGTCCCATATATCAAAAGGCACGGTAGCAATCGTGCTCTCCGGACTTTCACACATCTCGAGTGCCAGTGCGGAAGTCATAATCTTTGTGGTCGAAGCCGGATAGACCTTTTCATCGGCATTCTTTTCGAAAACCACCCTTCCCGTATCGAGATTTTCCAGATACACGGCGTTTGAAACAATAGCAAAATCATTCGGCATAACGATATCGCTTGCCGAAGAGAATACATTGAACGGCACTGATAAGACGACCAGTATTGAAATGAGAATGATGCTAAAAAATCTTTTCATTTTTCCAAAACACCGAAACAGTCGCAATCTTTGTTTGAGATTTACGGACAGGACCGAATTTTCAGTTAAGCCCGCCTCCGCGGAGAGAAATAAACCTAAAGACCTGAGATTTGAGTTGGGAAATGCCTTTTAGTTCGGGATTGCTTTTCAATATTTGTTCCGCGGTTTCCCTCGCCCCGTAAATGATATTTTCATCTGAAAAAAGATCCTCGATATCAACTTCCGGAAGACCGTGCTGTCTGCTCCCGAAAAGGTCGCCCGGACCTCGGTTCAGTAAATCGAATTTGGCAATTTCGAAACCGTCGTTTGTTTGAGTAAGCATTTTTAACCGTTTTCTTGCTGAACCCTTTGCCGAAGAAACGAGGATACAGTGGCTTTCAACATCGCCGCGTCCCACTCTTCCCCTGAGCTGATGCAGAGTGGAAAGACCGAAATATTCCGAATTTTCTATTATGATAACGGTTGCTTCCGGAACATCAAGTCCCACTTCAATAACAGTTGTGGATATAAGCACCGAAATTTTTCCGGTTGAAAAATCCTGCATGACCTTTTCTTTTTCGGAAGATTTCAACTTTCCGTGAATGAGACCTAAAGACAGGCTTTTTAGTTCTTTCCCGGACAAATCTTCAACATATTTTACAGCCGATTCCACATCACTTTGAGCTTCGCTCTCTTCGACGAGAGGACATACGATGTATGTTCTGTTTCCTTTTGCTGAATTTTTGACTACAAAATTCAGATATCTGCTTCGATATCTTTTGTCAACGAGATATGTCTTTACCGGTTTTCTGCCCGGAGGCATTTCGTCCAATACGGAGATATCCAAATCGCCGTATACTAAAAGAGAAAGGGTTCTGGGAATCGGGGTAGCGGACATGGAGAGAAAATGGGGATTATCTCCTTTGGCATAAAGCCGGTTTCTTTGCTCAACCCCGAATCGGTGCTGTTCGTCAACCGTAACAAAACCCAGACGATTAAATTCAACTGTTTCTCCAATTAGGGCGTGTGTTCCTACAACAAGGTCGATTTCATTATTTTTCAGTCCCTTCAACACAAGCTGTCTGTTTTTACCCGTAATCGATGAAGTCAGCAGAGCCGTTCTGACACCCAACGGATCAAGAAGTGATTTGAAAGTCTTAAAGTGTTGATTCGCAAGCACTTCGGTCGGTGCCATAACTGCGGATTGAAATCCCGATTTGCAGGCTATCCATACTCCTGCAGCGGAAACGACGGTTTTACCGCTCCCTACATCGCCCTGCAACAGCCTGTTCATCGACTCGTTTTTTGATATATCGGTTTTTATTTCTTCTATACAACGAAGCTGTGCTTTTGTGAGGGAAAAGGGCAGGGAAGATATAAATTCCTCTATTTTGCCCGATTTCATCATTGAGGCGGTTTTGGCTTTCTTTTTTTTACCCTGAAGGATTAATGCGAGTTGAAGTGCGAGCAGCTCCTCGAAGATAAGGCGCTTTTTTGCCCTTGCCACGTCTTCCTGACTTTTAGGCATATGTATTCCGAAATACGCATCCGTTAGAGGCACTAAATCGTACTTTATCCGGATGTTTTCGGGAATCGTTTCCTCGACAGACGATTTGTTATCCGTAAGATATCCTGAAATTATCTTCGAAATCACCTTTGAAGATAATCCCGCAGTTGAAGGATACTTGGGTATCAGGCTGTCCGCTTTATCTTTGTCATAGACAACGGGATTTGTAAGCTCGAAGGATAGAAATGTTCGGCGCGGTTTGCCGTAGAAAATGTACTGCTTGCCTATGCGAAGAGAAGCGGGAGTGTATTTGTCGTTAAAATACACTATGTCGACAATAGAATCATCCCTGCCGGATGCTTTCAGTTTATAAACCGTTCTCCCGCCGGATATCCTTACAGGAGCATTCTTGCTTATTACTTCTAAAAGCAACGCCGCATTTTCGCCTTCCGCACATTGTGAAGGTGTTTCCAGTCTTTTTAGAGAAATATAACTTCTCGGATACAGACGCAAAAGGGAGTCGATTGAATCGACGGAGAGCTTTGAAAAGAGTTTCAATCTCCGTTCACCGACACCCTTGACAAATTGCAAGTCATTTTTTTTTGCTGATGGAGTCATCTGAGTTACAAACCTATCTCTTGAGAGTTAACACAAAACCGCGTTATTCGGCGGAAATATAGTAGTAATAGATAGGTTGATTACCTGAAACGAGAGAAATCTCAATATTTTTACCTAATCTGCCTTCCAAAGATTCGAGTACGCTGTTGGCCTTCTCCTCTGAAACATCGGCGCCGTAGATGACTGTGACAAAATTCGTGTCTCTGCTACAGAGCCTTCTTGCCAGCTTTATTGCCGCTTTTTCGGGATCCGTGTCGGTAAATGAGAGTTTTCCGTCTTCAAGTGCGAGTATTTCTCCTTCACGTATGTTTCGCCCGTCAAAGTCGGAGTCTCTGGCGGCATAGGTAACCGAACCCGATTTTACAGACTTTATTGCTTCTTTCATTATTATTCTGTTATTGTCGACGTCAAGCTCGGGATTGAAAACAAGCATCGCGGATATACCTTCGGGAATGGACCTTGTAGGAATCACGACAACATTTCTGTCGGCAAGTTTCGAAGCCTGCTCTGCGGAGAGAATGATATTTTTATTGTTTGCAAGGACAAAAACATTTTTTGCATCTATTGACTGAGCAGCGGAGAGTATTTCGTCCGTTGACGGATTCATGCTTTGGCCGCCTTCAACGGTTCTCGATACCCCGAGTTCGGAAAAGAGATTTGAAAGACCCGAACCGGCACTTACTGCAACAAAACCGTACTCCTCGGCATTTTCCGACACCGGAACATATTCAAAGACCTCCGGTATCTTATCGAACTCAATTGAATGCTCTTCGCCTTTTGATGCTTGAAGCCTCATATACTGTTCAAGCATGTTCTCGATTTTGATTTGGCTCAGATATCCGTGCTTGAGCGCTTTTCCGAGTGCTATATCGGGTGTTTCGGTGTGAACATGGCATTTTATC
>JGI24709J26583_10002320_pt1 | contig 15754 bp, 16 predicted proteins | sample BioPla2DNA1_FD_26583 | JGI IMG/M metagenome (IMG submission 26583) | reverse complement strand
GCGGTTATAGAGTCAGGTTTAAAGGCTGAGGTCTTCATAAAGAAGGGGTCATCTACATCTAAAAATTCTAAAGAGTACGCCAATGGAATATCTAGGTTGGCCACTAAAATACTGAGGCTAGGAGGTTACAATAATGGATAGTAAGAGATTACTAGAATTACAGGTAGAGAGGGGAGCTACTGCTAATAGTAGTGAGGTTATACCTAAGTCTATAGACACTGTTATAAGTGAGTGTAGAAGATATATACAAGATAACTCAGAGGAGTATAGAAGTTTAGAATCTGAAAACAAGAGAGATGCTATCAAGAAGCTCATAGTAGACTTTGTAATGCAATGTAAATACGTAGTGCAAGGATATGTAGATGATGAGGGTAGAACAGACACTAATAAGTTAGTAGACAGGTTAGTAGAGGATATAACAGACTATGGTATACTAACAATGGCAATGAATGATCCTCAAGTATACGAGATAAGAGGTAATGGTAAGTACATAAAGGTTGAGAAGGCTGGTAAGATATACGATTTAACTGATAAGGATAACAATATAGTATACTTCGAGTCAGTAGAGCAACAAGATATAATCATGAGAAGGTTGTTAGGAGATGTTAGGTTTACTCCTAAAGACGCAGTAGTAAACGCAAGAACAGTAGAGGGGTATCGTGTGGCTGCGGTACACTGTAGTGCATTATCACCTGATCCAAATGACCCTGCTAATGATAATTACCATGGATTCGTCTTAAGAAAGTTTAAAAAGACTAAGATGTCCTTAGGTAGTATAGTATATAACTATAAAACACTTAGTGATAACATGGCTAGAGCATTAGCTTTGGCTACTGCAGGTGGGCTAGCATTTGCTACAGTTGGGCCTACAGCATCTGGTAAAACAACAACAAACAATGCAATACTTCAGAGTGTACCTCCTACAACAAGGGTTGTACTTTTACAAAATCCTTCAGAGATTGACTTAAGGATGCGGGATGCAAGTGGAAGGATATTTAACGACGTATTGCACTTAGAGGCAAGAGAGATAGAGAACCCTACAACTAAAGATCCTACAATGCCAAATCTAATGGCTCATATTTTGAGGTTATCGCCAACACTAGTTTGTTTCGGTGAGTTAAGAACAAATAAAGAGTTTGCGTTAGGTATGACGATATTACAGGCAGGACATCCAATAAATCTAACCTATCATGCTGAGGATGCTATTGGAGCTGTGCAGAGGTATTTAACTGCTTACATGGCAGAGTCTGGGGAAACAATTGATACAGCATTACCAACACTAACAAGGCTTTTAAACTTAATAATTGTACAGAAGATTATGAAAGATGGTACAAGAAAAGTGCTTCAAATAACAGAAGTTGTTGGGGTAGATCCTGAAAACGAAAAGGCTCCTTTATTAAACGACCTTTACAGATTTATCCCTGTTGGGGAACCAGAGTACGACGAGGCTGGTAACATTGTAGATATACCTGGTATACACAAGAGGGTAGGTAAGATATCTAAAAAAACAATTGACAAGCTTAAGTTGGAGGGTGTTAAGGAGTCAAGGTTCGCATTCTTATTAGATGACCCTTCTGATGATGAAGTTGAAACCTATACTGGTAAAAACATAGAGTTTTATGGTATGCAGGAGGAGATAGATTAAATGAAAGAGCTAATACAGTATATAAACACGACTAAGGGAGCTGTAACAGTTGCGGTAATATGCTTGTTATTTACTTCTACATTTATAGTAATGAAGCTTTTAAATGTAAGCTTTATAACTCTGCTTGTTAGGATAATGCACGGAACAACTACAGGAATAGGAAAGTTTATAAACAAAAAGGAAGTAAAATACAATAGAAATCTTGAGATTGGAAAAATAAATAAGAAGAGGGCTCAATATAAGTTATATAATCTACTTAATGATTTAACTATAGACCTCGGTATTAAAAGGCAAGGGGTGACACCTTATGAGTTCCTATTCTTATTGATGTTATTAAGTGCTGTTATATCTTCAATTCTAGGCTGGGTGGTATTTGGTAATACAATTATAGTTATTCTATCTTACCCTGTTATATTAGCTGGTGTGGCTTGTACATTCTATACAAAAGCAAACCTAGCGCATGACTTACGAATAGAGGCTGTTATAGAAGCAGAGAATATAATATGTAACAACATCAGTGGAGGAGTAGTTGTGGCAGTTAGAAACTCTCTTGACGCCTTACCTAAGGATGTAAAACAAGAGTTTAAAGAGTTTTTGGATAATATAGAACATGAGAACTACTTTATTAAAACCGCCCTACTCGACCTTAATAACAAGCTAGGCTCCGTAGCAGATGAGTTCATATCTAAATGTATAATGTTTGAGTTAGAGGAGGAGCATGGAATAATAGGAATATTCAGCGATGTAGTTGAGATGAACAATATAAAGACAGAAGCTAGAAACAGCATGAAGCGTAAATTCGAACAGGTATCGACACAATTCTTAATTGGTGCTTCAATGATAATAATATTCCTCTTCGGTGTAATAGCTATATTCCCAGTAGTAAGAAACTTCTACTTTAATAATACTATTGGGCAGCTGTTACTTTTGATAGATGGAACTATATTAATTGGTGAGTTCGTCTTTATAACTTACCTAAGGGCTCAGGAACTGTAAGGGGGTGTACAGTGGGAACTACTTACAATTACATGGATAAAGGAGCTATACAAAGCTTTAACAGTGTAACAGCAGTAAAAGTACTTATAATAATCTTACTTGTAGTTATATCGGTATTAATCATAATGAGGCTTATAGGGCTAAGGTCTTTATTCCAGGATAGAGGAATAACAGCTGAGTTAGATAACATTAATGCTATTAAGAAGAGAGATAAACAGATACTAAGAGCTAATCAACTGCTTAAAAGGATAACAAAGCTAGTAAACAGATCCGGTTTAAATATAGGAACTAAAAAATACGAGTATGTAGAATATAACTTACGTAGAGCAGGCGTAAAAATACCTGGGGGATTCAGAGTTCTTACGCCAGATGAGTTCAATGCTTGTTGTAAAATAGGTTCTTTAATAACAACAGCTATAGGAATAGTTGTATTAGCAACGGCTAGTATCTTATTCGGCTTTGTGATAATAGTAGGTTGTGCAGTACTGTGGAATATGGTACCTATGATGATAATTAGAGGTATAGTAGCTGATAAAGATGCAGAGATAAAAAGAAACTTCTTTGATTTATACTTAATGCTGCATTATACCTTAATAGCAGGCGCCAAGACACCAATAGCTAAGCTTTTTAAATCTTACGGTAAGCAAACAAATTCAGAAGAGATGATAGAATTTACAGCTAACTGTGTAGACTTTCTAGATACTTATGGAGAGTTTAANGCTACTAGATTGATAGCAAAAGAATATAGAGAGATAGCTGAAGTTGGAAGATTAATGAGACTTATCAGGCAGCAACAAGATGGTGGTGACATTACACAAGAGTTGCTAGGATTTAAGTCGCAACTTGTAAAAGAAAGGGAGTACGAGGTAGAACAAAGGATGGATAAATTGGTAAACAGAGCTAATGATTCATTCAAAGTGCTTATGATAATATTGATACAGGCTATTATAAGCGCTATGTCAATTTATCTACCTGATATTGCAAGTGTAACTTCTTTCTTTTAGTCAGTAATAGGATTATAATAAGATTATAATTATAAATTAACAAAGAAAATAGGGAGGTAAAGACATGAGTGTAAAAAAGATATTCGTTATACTTATAACAATAGTAGCTTGCGTAGCAATTGGGGCTTTAGTACTAAATATATTAATGCCTAATGCAGTTACTCAAGTTGTTAACGCAACAGAGAACATGATTTACAAGGCTACTGGTATTGAGTTCGATTTCAACGGAGACGGTGTGACTGGTTCTAATGCAATGAACCCTGGATCAGCAATAGACAACACTGGAGATAAAGCAAGTGACGGTGTTGGTGTAGAGGGATTTAATTAAAATTAACTAATGCGATAGAAGTTGGGGCGGCTTTGGGATAGGCGCCCCAATTTTAGCATATGGAGGTTGATAAAGTGGGAGACAGTGTTAAATTTATATTTAAAACATTAATAAAAGTACCAGTCATAGTAATGGTATCATTTATTATATTTAATATATTCTCATGGACAATATCTTATTTTAAGTTGGTTGGAGCTTCATATACAATTATGCAAGTTGGAATGGAAAACAACTTCATACCAGCAAAGGATGAGGTTATTATAAATAACTATTTAGATACATTGAATACTGGTGTACTTACAAATGTACAAATAGCAGGTGAGTCTTCTTATAGAACAAAAAGACAGTACGGAGATGAATTAACAGTAGGTGTAAGCGCAGATATAAAGTTTATATGGCCTTTGATGCCCAAAGAGCAGTATAACAGAAGTACAGATGCAGACTACGCCTTTGGAAGAGCATTGACAGATTCTGAAATAGAAAATGCTAGGAGAAATAAGGAGCAGTCACAAGATATAGTTATTACATACAAAATACCTGGATTACAGTACTATACAGACTTAGATTAATAGATAGGATTGGAGAGGCATATGGGTGTTAAAGGAATATTCAAAACACTGGTAGGTACTACAGTTATAATTGTAATGATATCTTTAATAGCAGAGTATATAAACATAGCAACAAACTCTTCTTTCATGAAAGGTATAATGATGAGAAGCATAACAAAAGCATGTGACTACTTTTCACAAGAAACATACAAGGAAGGTGCTATGGGGAACATTGTGGGGAACATGCCAGATATACAAGGTAGGGCAGGAGCAATCAATGGTATAGGTAGATTCTTCAATGGTACAAATATAGATACGGTATATNATGACATCTATACTAATTCAATGGACTTTAAAGCATTTATGCATGAGCATCCTGGAGTTTGGGAGAACTTAGACATGTTATATTACGGATTATATAAGTCACCTCTGCCTGGTGGGATGATACTAGATGACGGTCAAAAAGATATGGGAGCTATATATGGCGATATTTATCAAACTCCTGTTAACCTAGGCATAGTTTATTTAGATAAAGGTGTGGTAGAAAGGATATTAAGATATAACATAGTAGCTACTTTAAGTAATGGGAACAGTAACAACATTTATAATGATGTTGCAGGTTCACATTACGTATTATATAACGGCTTCAAAGTTTATTATGAGGCTATACAAATAAATAATATAATATATACTGTATATGATACTACTATAGAAGATGAAAGAGAAGCCTTTGAGGCACTTACAAACATAGATGTAGGCACCTTAGGTATTACTGGTGACAGTGGAAAAATATGTGTTGCAACAATACATTATGCAATGCCTATAAGCTATCAAGGAGTAACGCCTTTAAAAAAGATTATGGAATATATTTGGAATAGTCAGGTAGATGGAATAGATGGCAATACAATAACAGCTGGTGGATATACATTCAATGAGGCTAACTTGGCGACTCTTACACAGGACACCAGATCTATAAGTATGCCGGTCGATGGTGAAATAATATACTACAATATAGATTAATTAGGAGGTTATAATGGGTTTATTCGGAAAGAAGAAATTAAAAATAAAACAACGAAAACAGGATATTGAACCAGAAAAAACATCACTATACATACTCATAGATGCTCCTAAGATAGGAATAGTGCAGTATATGAGAGAAAATGGTATAGAGATAAAGGGTATATTCTATGATATTGTAGACGCCAATTACTCCTTTATGCAAGAGGATGGGGCTTCAAGGATACTAGTAATAGATACAGGAACAGGTATATTTAGTAAGGTAGACAACAGGGCAGAGATAGTTAGCTTACTGGGTATGTGTATAGACAATAAACGGGGTATGTTATTCTACACAGATCCAGCTTTAAAAACTACTGTATCAAAAACAATGCCAAAGACCAAGGTACTAAAATATGGAGGTACATTAAGTGTAGTTAAGGCTCTTAAGGAATACAATGAGGAGTACTGTTATGATGGGGCAGAGGACGAGGTAGTAGATGAGCTATTACAGTTTAAAGGTGAGCAAGTAAATTATGAGGTATTAATACAAGATGTAAATACAGTTAAAGTTGAAGATGGTATAATTGGGGATAAAGAGGATACAATAAAAACATTTAAGGTAAAATATTAAATTGATATACTTAAGTCATATCATTCGCATAGTAATAGGTGTAAAATGATATGACTTTTTTACGTCTATCTATTCTGAAGTGTGAGGAGGGGTATACAATGGTAGTTAAGTATGACGGAAAGAAATTTGACGTGAGTACAGGTAGTGTTGGAGATACTACATTTACAGCAAGCTGTAATATGGTTGAATAACAGATACGATGTTATAAGTAGTGACTACACTTGATATTCTTTAGGGTGCTAAGTTTATTATCAAGTATTGTTATATAAAGCATAACAAATTAAAAAATCTAAAAAGCAAGTTTAAGTTATACGTGTAAAGATACAAAAGAATATTAAGTAGTATAAAAGAAGTAAGTAATTAAAAATTTAAGGAGGGCTATACAATGAGCTTTATTGGATTGGACATTGGAGCAAGTAGTACACGTTTTGTATGTGATAACGCAAAGATAGGTGTACTGCCTAACAATATGGTAATAATAGACTTAGAGGAACGTGTAGATCTTGTACCATATGCTGGTAATGATGAAGCAGAATCGCTAAAAAATGCACTTGACGTAACTATTGTTAAGACAAGCGGAGATTCTGATTTCTTTCCAGTAAGGGCATTAATAGGTTCAATGGCAGAAAGGTTTAATCCTAACAATATTAGACCATCCGTTATGTTAAATAAGCATAAACAGCAAGTGAACTTTATTAGTGCATTAACTGCAACTGCATATAGTAAGTTACTATATGAAATGGAAGATGATATACATATGTACGTAGCACTACCTCCTATGGAGGTAAAATCAGCTAAGGATTATGTAGCAGAGCAGTTTACAGGAACTTTCGAGGTAACATTTAACCATACAGGAAGAAAGGTAAATGTAAACATTGTATCTGTTGCATGTAAGGAAGAGTCCTTTATGGCTTTACTTGCTTTCTATTTTGAAATGCACGGTGCATTAAGAGAGGAAGCAAAGAAGTTTGCCAGAGGTAACATCCTATCCCTTGATATTGGCGCTAGTACAACTGACTTAGCAGTTGTTAAGGATATGAAGTACCTTGAGAAATCAGGTCAGACTTACAAGACCGGTGGAAATGTAGCGAGAGACATGGTTGCTAATGATATTAGAGCAATGTATGGATATGACCCTACAGACGAAGAAACTGAAACAGTCATGTCAGAGGGAAGGCTGCCTATGGGTAACTCCTATGTAGACATGAAGGAGTCTGTTGATAAAGCAAAGAAAGCATTTGCATCTCAGATTGTAAACAACATTCAATCATATTTCCGTTTGGTAAACATTCCAATTCAATCCATTAGGGCGATTGTTGTGTCCGGTGGTGGGTCTATGAGAAGTGAGCACACTAATGAGAATGGAGAGACAGTCGTAGTATCTCAACCTATTAGTGCATTTATTACAGAGGAGTTACATAAGGTTTGTAATACAATCGATGTAGAGTCATTCAGTAAGAACCCTAGACAGGCAAATGCAATTGGTTTATACATCATTGCATCCTTGGATCAGTTAAAGAGAAAGAAGCAACAAGAGGAAAAGTTAGTAATCTAATCATTGAGCTTAGAAGGGACATGGGAGGGTGTGAGTTAACTCCGCTTTCTCATGTCCTATAAGCATCTACGAGGAGAGGTAGTATGACGCAACAGAAACTTAGGGCTATAGTTAAGGTAGGTAGGAGCTCCGATATAAAATTTAATAACGTACAGGCATATAGGGCAATAAACTATAGAGAAGTGGAAGGTATGTTATCAAATGACGAAAACATATCTTTTGTTGTATTTGAAGAGGTAAATGATGCGGATGTTAGTAGAATTAAAAACATCTTAAAGTCTTTTAATATACTTGGTATAATATATAATAAACAACCTATAAATGAAGATATAATAGATGAATTAGGAATACAAGCAGTAAGCAGTTTACAGGACTTACAGTTATATATAGATAGACAACTAGGTGTGAATGTATCAACATTTAAAACTGAGGGCATAGACGATGAATATAGTGTGAATGATACAGCTAAAGAAGAGTGGTTAGGTGAGGATGAAAAACCAAGCGTTGATATTGAAACTATAGAGGCAGAGAAATTAAATGTTGAACTAGAGGATGCTATTAATGCACTTAACGACAACTTTGAAACTCATTCAGAACGAGAAGATGAGCATATACAAATAACTGATATAATGTCCAAAGATGACATTGATAAAGACTTGGATGACTTTGACGATATTTTCAACTCCTTAGAAACAAAGTTTACTGAGGAAGTAGAGACTTTAGAGGACTTGGAAAATAAAAAGAGACAAGAAGAAGAAATGAACAACTTGAAGCATCAGTTAAACTATGCTCTTGAAACTATAAAGAACATATCAGAGGTAAAGGTACATCTAGAGGATGAAATAAATCAATACAAAGAATTTATAGACAGAATAAAATCATCTGAGGAGATTATTGAGGTTAATATAAACTCTAGTGATAAACAAGAGCTTGAGCAAAAAGTAGATGAGCTTCAAAATAAAATAAATCAACTAAATATAGANCTAGCGGAATCGTTAAAGTTATCTGACAAGGTGGTTGAATTAGAGGGTAGGCTTAAAGAAAAAGAGTTGGAACTCCAGAATGTAACCAGTAATGACCTTGTACAAGAACTTAATGACAGATTAAATTTAGAGGTAAGCTCCAGATTATTCTTAGCGCAAAGTGTTTTAACACTTAACAACGAGTTAAACAAAACTCAAGAAGCTTTGTATAAAAAGATGCAAGAAGTAGGAAAAGTTATAGCAGAGTATAAGTCATTAGAGACAGCATTTAATGAATTAAGTACAGAGAAAGAGGAGTTAGTTAGGGGTAAGAGGGAAACTGAGTTAACACTTGGTAGTCAAGTTACAGCGTTATCTGATAAAGTAACTGAACTAACCTTAAAATTAGCTGATGCTAATGGTGAGTTAGCGGAACAAGAAAAGAAAGTGTTAGAAAAGGATAATGCTATACTAGCACTTACAGAAGATTTNGAGAGTACNAAAGGNTTATTAGATGCTACTCAAAAGNTATTAAATGAGCAGAGCAATGAAGTACACAGATTCGAAGCTATGGGGGCAGACGAGATGCAAGAGAATATGCTTGCATTAGAGGAAAGTAACTCTACGCTAGCAGAAGAGATAGGAAAACTAAGAAGAGATGCTGACGAGCTAGCTAGACAGTTAAAAGATAAAGACTTTACTATTAACAACTTAGGTGAAGAGAAAAAGTCACTTGAGATAGCACTTAAAGCAGCTGCTAAGCGAATGGGTGCAGGTGAGAGTATGAAGATTAANTGTGATTACAGTGGTAAAGCTTTTGTACTTCCTGTGTTTGGTAGTGGTAGTTTTGGAATAACATCTACTGCTGTATCCTTAGCATATGAATTAAAAGGAAATGTGCTTATAATGGACTTTGACATAGTAAATCCTAAAATAGATACTTGGTATGGAAAAAATCCACTCAATAAGANTTTACCAGACATTGNTAATGATATGAAAAAGACAGCTTTTGGNGCACTGGTGGAAAAGGGAACAGACTATGTTATAAGAAATAGACTTGAAATAGTAACTACAGTGTCAGAGAATAAAAAGACAGAAAACAGAGTAGATTATTTTAGTGGCATCTACACCAGAGTAGACATGTTTAAACTGCTGGCAGTTGACTTTTCGGAGTTGCTAACCTATTTTGGTAATGAGTACGACTATATTGTAGTAGACTTAGGTAGAATAGGCGGGTCAGAAATTACTAATGCACTTATAAGAATGTTCAATGAGATTTCATTTAAAAATATACTTGTTGCTTTGCATGATGGAGCAGATTGTAGAACTTTATCTATTAGAGCTCAGACGGAGAGAATTAATAGGAGTAAATCAATTTGGGCACTTAATATCGCAAAGAGTGACAAGATGACTACATTGATGAAAAACAGTATATCAACATCAAAGTATGTGATATTCGGTAGAGACATGAAGATATACGGTGAAAGGGTACCTTATAACAGGGTAGGAATCTTGAAGGACAGACTAAAACAATTAGTGGACTTAATTCTACAATAAGATAGGGGGATAGAGAAATGAATGGCAAGTACAAACTTGGTTCTACTATGTCTTATGACCCAAAAAAGGAAAAAGACATGATAGAAGAGCTAGACAAACTCAGAGCCAGTCATAAACAAGGGGAATACATATCTAATTTGATTAGGATAGCTTTTAAGTATCCTAATGAAATGAGAAAACTTGGGTTCAGGCCTGAAAATTATGGTGTAGACCACGATAGGCAGAAGTTCTTTAGGTCTTTAGCTAAGCAGGTAGATGAAATGAGTTGCAAGGTAGATAAAATATATGATATGGCAGTAAAAACATATAGCTTAGCTATGTTCAATAAGAAGATAGGATTGGAACAGAAGTCTACAAACCTATTGCAAACTCAATTTGTGTTGCAGAGGCAGATAGCTGAGCTATGTGATACACTAGGTATAAGCAATCTAGGGCATACATTTGAGTCGAATAAGGTATATAATGTAGCAAAGAATGTAGATGAAACATTGGAGTTTATCATTGATTACTATGACGGTATTGTTAATGAGATTAAGCAAAACCTAGTAACAGAAACTACAATTAATACGCAAGATACTAGCACTAAGATAGTTAATAGTGTTAAAGAGGAAAAAGATAATGTGTCTGGGGATACGATTGAAAGTGATAGTAGCGGCATTGATAAATCTGTTGATACTGAGGATGATGAAGTTATTGACTTTGGAACTGGTGCAGACCTTGACATACTAAGTAATTTCTTGAATGAATAGATAGATAGAGATAGGAGGAAAACCATGAGTTTTGGTTCAATAAGCAGTCTAGCGTTCAGCCAATACTGCGGTAAGTTCTTCAAAAGAGATGAAATAATTGNTAAGTTAACATCTAATCAATTGAAGCTTATCGCTAAGTATAATAAGTGGGTTAGTGCTGTAAGGTATAAGGAAATTATGGCTACCTCTAAGATAGGCAATGACAGTTTATTCTGCGGTATAACTAATTCGCTAGACTATAGTGAGAAAGCAGAAAACATAGAGTGCGAGGTTAAGGACTCTAAAGGAAATGTAAGTACAGTTAAGTTAGCTGATATAGGAGCTAACGAGTCGGAGATAAAGCTGGTGAGTAACATATTGAATATGCTTTTAACTGAGGTAGACTATCTTTGTTACATTAAAGATAATAATTATACAGATAAGTTTGAGGCTAAGCGATATGATAAACTAGGTGAGGTACTTGATGAATTATGGGATAGCAGCAGGGGTAATGAGGAGAGTGCTGTGGCATATTGCTTCTACTTTAAAACTGCTAAGTTACCTCTTACAATGGTCTTAGTTGATTACTATAGGAACGAGCTATATGAGTTATATGAACAAAAGATTGTAGATAACATAGCAGATAGTGTTAGAGTTGAATACAACTGTAGCCAAGAGTTTATGGATAGTATAAGGAAAAGCAACCTTTATATTTTGGAGCTAATCAACTCATACTTAAGAGACGACATAGAAACAGAAAAGAAAAGAGCAGTAATAAAACTAGCAATCAAGTTTAAAGCTACATATGATAAATTAAGTAATGGTGGAAAAACTGATTTTGTGAGGCTGGTTGATGCTAGTAAGCAGACAGCATATTATGTTACTACTGCTTTAGGTGAAAGATTAGCTACTAAGAATGAGATAAAGTCTATAGTAAGTGGTGTTTATAAGAAAGATTTTTATTATTTGAGCAATGAGAAGAGGAGTAAGTTACTTCTATTTGGTTGGTGTGTTACAGGTGATGAAAAGTACTATATGCAGTCGAATGTAGATAGATACAGAAAAGAGTTTGACAGGCTAGAAAAGTTATATGAGGAGATATGGAATTCCTTAACATGGCTTGCTAGTGATGAGTTTCTAACAGAGGATTTAAAAGAGCTTGCAAAGGGATTAAAAGAGATAGACTATCCTGATGTAGCTGATGATGAAATAAAAGAGGGTAGCTTGGTATCAATGTTAAAGTACATCCAGGAAAATGGAGAGGACACTACCAGATACGGACAAATAGCTTTAGATATAGCTGAAAAGTGCATAAAGTATAAGACTTATGATATATCAGAAAAGCAGTATTACATAGTAAAAATAGTATATGATCAATTAGTTGGAAAAGAAACACCCAAGGAAAATAACTATGGGAAAACATTGAAGAATGGCAAGCCTAACTTATTTAATGACGAGTTATTTGCTAAGATATCAAAGATTGCAAAACATAAATCCTTTAAAAGGGATGGGTTTGTGGCCAAGGTCATTGGTTCTGTTGTAAGGTATAAGAAATGCTCAGAAAAACAGTACAACGTACTTATGGAAGAGTACAGTAGGCTAGGATTAGATGTTGAAGAGGCATTTAACTTTGGTAGTGGAGCAGTTGAGATTGATACAACAAACGATAGTAAGCAAGACATCAAGTCAAAAGCTTCTAGTTTCTTTATAGATGATGAGGATGACTTTGATAATGATAAAAATATTAATGAGACTACTGTAGAAACAACTCTAGGAAGTCTTATGGATATATCTAACTCCTTAGGGTTAGGAGGTATAGCAGAGAATGAGTAATGGAGATGCTTTTAATGAAATAATGAGAGACAAGATATTGATGGCTGTTCGTGGGGATAATCTAATATACTTAGCGGATGGTGAAGCAAGTAAAATGGATAANGTCAAGGANTCTCTTCTTAAAGTACTTAATGTTCCAATTATAGATACAGATATAGTAGATGGACATAACATTAAGGAGCTAAGAGAGAATACAACTTTATTAAATGATACATTTAACTATTTGATAAAAGAGAGGGGGTAATAGGATGGGAGGCACATCAAAACTATATATAAAATCTGACTTTAAAGACTACTACGATATAGCAGGNGCAGATAAACCAGAAAATAAGGTANAGTATATTAGGTTGATGAGTGATGTGCCTGGAAAAGTAGCTGAGCTTAAGAAGATACATAAACTAGGAAATCAGACAATAAAGATAGAGCCTATAAACAGAATAAGTACAGACGTAAAGAAAGTAATAGTATATAATGATATAAAAGGACATCGTGGAAATGGAAAAGCACTTATGAGTTTATATGATGCTAACATGTTATATCCTAATAAACTTGGTACAGAATACTTTGAGAGTAACTCAGGTATAACGTATAAGATACTAACAGTTGGTAAGAGNAGGTTTAGGTGCATTCTTAAAAATGTAGATTATCTCACAGAAAAAGAGGTAATAAGCATAGATGAATTAAGTGAAGGGTATAATTATCAAATAGCTCTACCAATATACAGTCTAGACTATGTAAAAAATCATAGTAATCAAATGGTAATAGCAGACTTCAACACTGTACAAAGACTAGACTATCTTGGGATGGAAAAGTACATGACGCCTCAAGATGTGGTAGATGAAATATATAGAGCATTAATAGCGTACAACAAAATATAACATCATGGAGGATATGGGTATGAAATGTAATTGTGGGCAGGAGACTTGTAGTGGTCTTTGTAATTACGCCGTTGGTAAAAGGTTAGCGACATTTATTAGTGAGATAGATACTATTGAAACAAAGATTGGGGATATGGACAAAAGCAAATACTCAAAGGATTCATTGATAGTAACTGGATTGACATTGTATAAAAAAGAAGAAAAATCTACAGTTTTAAAACCATCATGCAATGTATCAATTCCGATGGAGGAGAGGTTTAAGAGATACAATGAAAAAAATGCAAGAGCAATCTTAAAAGAGTACATAAACATATCAGGATTAGAGAGTGGAATTGAATTAATAAATAAGATGCGATTGATTGAGGAGAATAGACTAGTNTTTGTTCCTTTCAAGCCAGAGCAAATATGNGATGTGGAATATACTAGGGTAAGTAAGAGGCAAGAGATTAATGGAAAGAAAGTAGAATGTAGAACAAAAATCGAGAGTNTTAAATGGTCAATCGTAGACAATGATGAAAAATTACAGTGTGTACTGCATGTAGAAATGGTAAACCCAGATACAATGAAACGAGTTAGATTAAGGGTACAGGACTACTGTGATACATTCAATTTAGTAGACTTGGATAGGCTAAGAGAGAAGAGTAATGTACAAGGGCAAATAATAAAAATGACTAAGTTTGGTTATATACAACCAATTGAAATAAAATCGGGCAACTACAGGGTAATCATAGACAACTGTAATGTTTATGAGCAGCATGGAGAAAGTACAGATTTAAAAGTGATAGGCGAGTGGTCAAAAGGTAAAATACAGTTAACAAGAAACAAGATAACAGATGCTAAAGTGGAAAAGGCAGTATCAATGAATATGACATACATAAGTAAACATAGACGATGGATAGCTCCTTATGGTCTATGTGAAACAAATAAATTAACAGTAAAATAAATCTAGGAGGTACGTAGGGTGAGAAGAGTACACTTAATAATTGATTTTCAGTATCTGTATCACAGACATATTTACAGCATCAACGCAGGTAGGAAAAGAAGGCTATCTTGTATGGTAGATGGTGTAGAGGTAGATACAACTAGGATATATTATCCTTTAAAGGACTTCGAGAGCTTCAGAAGATATTGGGAGTCTCTTGGGAAAGAGGTAACAATATCAGTTTGCTTTGATAGTAAATCGGATAGAAAAGAGGCTGACGAGGATTATAAATCCAATAGGGGAGGCAGGTTCGATAGCGTTGACTTTGAAGCTATCAACACCATAAGGGAATTAATGAGTGAGGCCGGTTATAATATTTACAAGGAAGATGGAAAAGAAGCAGATGATTTAATTGCAGACCTTATAAAGAGGTACGAGAATGACTTTGATTTTACTGTTATTTATACACCTGACAGTGATATGATGTGTTATCTCAGTGAAAAAGTAGGTATCATGAGGTATAAAACTGGTGGAAACGGCAAGAAAGGAGACTTCAGCAGCAGTCACACGCCTGTATCAATTAACAATTTCGCAGAGTACATGAGTGCAGAACTCAAATGTGATATTAGATTGAACACCATTATACTGTATAAAGCATTATGTGGGGATAAGAGTGACTGTATTAAAGGAGTTAAGGGATTCGGACCTAAAGCATTTGACAAGTTTATGAGTCACCTAGATGAAAAGGGAACTGATTATGAAGTATTGGTACAGCCTTCTAAGGTAAAAAAACTGATCTTAGATGAGGTAGATTACTTAGGAGAGAGTGCTGTGGAGCAAGCCTTGAATGCCTTGGAGTTGATAGAGTGCAGCCCAGTAACAGTAACAGAGAGCAGACCTATTAAGAATGACAGCCTGGAGAAGAGAGAAAAAGCATATATGAAGTATATAATGAAATCATTAGTTAATTAACTAATGGCACAGGAGGTACGGGGTGTGAGCATGGACTAAGGAAAGTAGGAGGTTTACATGAGAGATTTTAGGTTTAAGGTATATTGTGGTAGCCTGTATAATCACCGTGGATGCATAATAGAGCAACCTTCATTCATCTACGATTTAAATGGAGGGGTTATGAAATATGGGGAGGCTGAACAGCTTAAGGAATACT
>JGI24709J26583_10002315_pt1 | contig 15794 bp, 20 predicted proteins | sample BioPla2DNA1_FD_26583 | JGI IMG/M metagenome (IMG submission 26583) | reverse complement strand
ATGTGGTTTTTAACTAATTGGGTTGATTTGATAATGGAGGCAGTGAAAAATTAAGATATGGATAGGATTTCCTTTAAGTTAGAGGTGTTTGAAGGACCACTTGACTTATTGCTGCATCTTATATCCAAACATAAGTTGAATATTAACGATATTGAAATTTCAAAGCTTTTAGAGCAGTATTTGTTATATATAGAGGATTTAACAGAAAATGATTTTGATACTGCTGGTGATTTTTTAGAGATGGCAGCAAAATTAATTTATATAAAAACGGTGTCGTTACTTCCTAAACCCAATGATGCAGAAGAGATAAAAAAGGAGTTGGAAGGCACACTTATAGAATATTCTCTATGCAAGAATGCGGCAAAGCTGTTAGGAATGAGATTTATTGGCAATGATATATTTGTAAGAATACCAACAAAAATGAAGGTGCCAACAGCGTATGAGTTAATTCACTCAAGTGAAATATTGCGGACCTCCTATAAAAATATTTCGTCACGAAATGTTGATGAAAGGCCGATTCTTGAAAACAGGATTAACGATATTATTAAACGAAAGATGGCCTCGGTAACAACTAAGGTGGTATTTATTTTAAGAAGGCTGTATAAGGATGGCATTGCTCAGATGGATTCTCTTTATGATGGCATTACAGGACGTTCAGAGAGAGTAGCAACCTTTTTAGCTATATTGGAGCTTACTAAATCAGGTCGAATAAGGATTAGTGATGATAATTCAGAGATATATTTTGTGGGCAGAAGAAAAAGGTTTGTCAGCGTTTAGCGTAGGAGGAAAGTGATGAATTTGAATGAAAAGCTATCTATATTGGAGGCTGTTTTGTTTGCTTGTGGTGAACCTGTAGAGATAAAAAAGCTTGCTAAGGTTTGCTCTGTTTCAAAGGATACGGCAATAGATTTAATAAAAATTCTAAATGATAGATATGATTCAAATAAAAGTGCGTTACAGGTTATGAAGCTTGATGATTGCTGTCAGCTATGTACAAGAGAGGAATATGCAGAGTATATAAGGTCGGTAATGGAATCCAAGCGTTCTACACCACTTTCAAATGCTGCACTAGAGGTGCTTACAATAGTAGCATACAATCAACCCGTTACAAAGAGTTTTGTTGAGAATATAAGGGGTGTTGACAGCTCATCAATAATTAATTCTCTTGTGGAAAAGGAGCTTTTGATTGAGGCGGGTAGGCTTGATGTTCCGGGTAAACCTGTTTTGTTTAAAACAACAAATAATTTCTTGAGGTGCTTTGGGTTAAATTCACTTGAGGATTTACCACCATTGCATGAAGACCAGGAGGACAAGCCATTATTTAAAGGAAACAATTTACTTACAAAAGAAAATGAGTAGTTAAACATTGTATTGAAAGGACGAAGCTGATGGTTTTACTGGCAATACTTTTAGCATTAGCAGTAATAATTTTAATCTTATGCTTTTGTCCATTAACTTTTTTTATTAGTTATATTGATGGAGAATTGAATTATAAACTTAAATATTTAATGTTTAATATTGTTACATCGGATGAAAAAAAGCATAATAAAAGAAAAGCTAAACATAATAAAAAAAGAGATAAACTAATTGAAAAGCAAGAAAATAGTATAAAAGATGATGGTTCAGATGAGAATAGAGATTTGACTCTAAAAAAGGATAAAGAGTATAGGATAAAAAAGTCTAAAAGAGCAGCGAAAAAACAAAGCTTAAAGTCAAAAATTAATTCCTTTAAGGATGATAAAGTAGAATTATTGGAAAAAATAAAACTAATAAAGGATTTAATTTATGCTAGCAAGAAAGGTATAAAGAGGATATTGAAAGGCATATATATAAAGGATATTTTTATTGATTTCACTATTTCTGATGAGGACGCATATGAATGTGCGATGAAATATGGTAAGATGAATATTCTTGTGTATAATGTTTTGGGGTTTTTAAGCAGTTATTTTAAGGTGAGCAAGAAGAGTATAGCTATTTTATGTAGATTCAATGAAAAAGATAGTATATATAATTTCAGTTTTAATGTTAAACTTAAGCTTGGAACTGCAATAGTTTCAGTTTTAGGTATGATTTTAACATTTTTTGTGAATAATATAAGAAGTGAAAAAGAGGAAAAAAATCAGAATAAAGAAGTTGTTCATGAAGGCTAATGAAGATTTATGCAGGCTTTATTGAACAGGAAAGGAAGTTATTATGAGTGATCATCCAATTAAAGATATGATGGGCATAACAATGGAAAAAATAAAGGAAATGGTAGATGTCAATACCATTATAGGTGAGCCAATTGTGCTTGCAGATGGGACAACCATTATTCCTATTTCTAAGGTGTCATTTGGTTTTGCATCAGGTGGTTCTGACTTGCCTGCTAAGGTTGAGAGAGACTTGTTCGGCGGTGGTACAGGTGCTGGAGTATCAATTCAACCTATTGCATTTTTAGTAATAATCAACGGTGAGGCAAAGCTTTTACAGGTTTCTATGAATGCAAGTTCACAGAATGCAATTATTAATTTAATTCCAGATATGGTCGACAAAATTTCAGATATAGTGGAAAAATCTAAAAAATCAGATAAAAATGAAAAAAAGTAGGCTAAAACTAAGGCTTGCACCATAAAATATAGTTAGAACTATATTTTATGGAGGTACTTATGAAAAATTTGTTTTGTGTTTTTGTTTCATTAGTCATATGTGTGTTTTCGTTTAATTTTACGATTGTAGCTGAAAGTAATCAGAATATATCAATATCGGCGAAGGCTTATGTTTTAATGGAGGCAAAAACAGGGCGTGTTTTATATTCTAAGAATGCTGACACAAAGTTACCAATGGCAAGTACTACAAAGATTATGACAACTTTACTTTGTCTTGAAAGTGGAGGACTTGACGAGGAATTTGTTGTTGACTCTGAGGCAATAAAAGTTGAAGGCTCTACAATGGGTTTAACAGAGGGGGATGTAGTCACAAAGCGTGCATTATGCTATGGAATGTTGTTACCATCTGGTAATGATGCTGCAAATGCAGCTGCAGTAAAAATTGCTGGTAGCTATGAAAACTTTGCAAATCTCATGAATGAGAGAGCTAAGGAAATAGGCATGACTAGGACTTGTTTTGTAACTCCGTCTGGATTAGATGCACCTGGACATGGGTCATCAGCTTATGACATGGCTTTGCTTGCAAGGGAAGCGTTGAGAAATCCTGAATTTAGAGAAATCTGCTCACAAAAGAAAGCAAAGCTAAGGTTTGGCAATCCCCCATATGAAAGATGGTTAACCAATACAAATAAACTTTTAGGATTATGTCCTGGAGTTATTGGCGTGAAAACTGGATTTACTGATGCAGCAGGCAGATGCTTGGTTTCAGCTTGCGAGAGAAATGGTGTTACACTAATATGTGTAACTTTGAATGCTTCAAATGATTGGCAGGACCATACTGCTCTTTATGATAATGGTTTTTCATTGGTAAATCAAAAGGTTTTAGAACAGACAGAAGACTTGACCATTGATGTGGTTGGCTCAGAGGTAGATAGTGTTACAATTGGGTCTGAGGATAAAATTACAATTGGAATGATTGGTGATGAGTTTGATAAAATTACTACAAAAGCCATTTTACCGCCATTTGTTTATGCTCCTGTTACAATAGGAGATGAGGTTGGAAGACTGGAATTTTACTATGAGGACAAATATATTGACAGCATTCCTTTATATATGTTAGAATCAACAGAGTTATATGAACCTAAACAGAATGAAAATAAGCTGGAAAAGATTATAAGTAAAATTAAGAGGGCATTAGGAATGTAGGATTGTATATTTTATATCACTCCATAAGTTTCCAGAAATTTATGGAGTGATGCACTATATGCCTAAGTCCTGAAATGAGGAGATAAAAGTGGCTAAAGTAAGAATTCAAAAAATTATTGCGGAAAGTGGTTATTGCTCAAGAAGAAAAGCAGAAGAGTTGATTAGTAAGGGTAGAGTCAAATTAAATGGGCGTCCTATAAAGCTAGGTGATAAGGCAGAATATAAGGATATTATAACTATTGATGGTGAGAGAATTAATACTCCAAAAAATAAGAAATATTTATACTTAATGATGAATAAGCCTAGAGGATATGTTACTACTGTATTTGATGAACTGGGTAGAAAATGTGTTATGGATTTACTTGACGGTGTAGAGGAAAGAGTATATCCAATTGGCAGACTTGATAGAAATTCAGAAGGATTACTTTTGTTTACCAATGATGGTAATTTTGCAAACAGTATTATGCACCCAAGCAAGCGAATTTCCAAATCATACAGAGTTACGGTCAGACCAGATATTTCTGATGAACAGCTTGTTAAATTGAGTGAGGGCGTAGAAATTGATGGTAGAATGACAATGCCTGCTACCGTAAATGTATTAAGCAAGCAGGAGGGCAGGGTAGTTTTGCTTATTACCATAAAAGAGGGAAGAAATCGTCAAATCAGAAGGATGTGTGAGGCAGTTGGACTTGAGGTTGCGAGGCTAAGACGAGTTAGCTTAGGTCCACTAAAGCTGGGAATGTTAAAGCCTGGTGCATATCGTGAGCTTACTGCTGAAGAGTTAAGGGCAATAAGGAATGCAATTGGTAAAGGGGATTAGACATGCTTGAGATTCTTGAATGTAAGGATATTGAAAAATATTCACATATTTTAAATAATATTAAAACAGATGGAAAACTTCATGTCGTTGAGGCATTTAATAAAAATAATGTTATAGGATACGGCATTTACGCATATAATCTTGAGGTTGTTGAGATTTTTGATTTTGATGATGGTGGTGATTTGTATTTAGGTGATGGTATCATTCGTTCTATTTTATTTAAGGCTTGTTTAAAGGGAATAGATGATGCTGTATTTAAGATAAATAATTCTGACAAAATAAGTAAATTAGAAAAATTGAATTTTGTAAAAGGTGACAATAAAGTCTTAAATTCTATAAATGATTTTATGAACAGCTGTAAAAACTGCAAAAAAATCGATTAAGAGCTTGAAAAAGTTTTATAAATATTGTATTATAAAATAGTATATTTGTTTAGGAAGGAAAAGATAGTATGATGACAGATAAAAATATAGAGAGTCAGGCAAGGTTAAGATTGTCTTACTTGTTTGATGAGGGTACTTATACTGAAATAAATTCCTTGACCAAAGAAAAGGATAGCTTGACAAGCGTAATTTCTGCATATGGTTATGTGAATGGAAATCCTGTCTATGCTTTTTCACAGGATAAAACTATAAATAGTGGTGCTGTTGGAAGGGCTCACGCAGAAAAGATAGCAAAACTATATTCTCTTGCTGCAAAAACAGGTACACCAATTGTAGGAATACATGATTCAAATGGTGCTTTTGTGGACGGTACAGTACAATCACTTGCTGCATATGGTGAAATGTTATATAATTCATCAGTGATTTCTGGTGTAGTTCCACAGGTTTCAATAATTGTCGGAACTTGTGCTGGAAGTGCATCTATGCTTGCTTGTTCATCAGACTTTGTAATAATGACAAAAGATAGTGAGTTTTTCATGTCACCTCCGTTTGATGCTGAAAAGAATGGTGTTGGAACAGCTGATGCTGCTGCAAAGGCTGGAATAGCATCAATCGTTTGTGATGATGATAAATCCGCAATTTTAAAGGCGAGAGAGGTATTGAATCTTTTACCTATTAATAACCTTGTGGGAGCTCCACTCTTTGAATATGAGGAAAGTAATGCAATAATTTCAAATGATTTAATATCTATTGTTAACGCAGTTGCTGATGCTGGTTCAGTATTGGAGTTGTCTGCTGAATATGGAAAAACATCATATACAGCTCTTGCAACAATTGGTGGTTCAACTGTTGGTATTGCTGCTACAAATAAGGAATCTGGTAAGTTGACTGTAGACGATTGCTCAAAGCTTGCGCGTTTTGTAAGAACATGCGATGCGTTTGCAATCCCAGTGCTTACAATTATTGATACAGATGGATTTGACGCAAGTTCAGAGTCAGAGCTGGCAGGAAGTATCAAAAACATGACAATGCTTGCTAATTGTTATGCAGAAGCTACAACAGTTAAAATTTCTATTATAACAGGTAAGGCGATTGGACCAGCTTATATTGCACTTGCTGGAAAAAATGTTGGCGCTGACTTCACATATGCATGGGAGAGTGCCGTTATTTCACCTTTTTCATCTCTTACAGCAGTGGAGTTTTTATGGCATGATAAGTTAAAGGGAGCAAGTGATGTTAAAGCAAAGCGTGATGAGCTTGCTGAGGAATATGAAAAAACTCTAGCATCTGCACATACAGCAGCTGAATTGAATTGTATTGACGAAATTATTACTCCTGAGGGTACAAGAGCGACAATTATAAGTGCATTAGATATTCTATCAGGAAAGAGAGTTAGCAAGCTCCCTAAAAAACATAATAATATACCTTTATAAATATGAAGGTTTATTAATTAAGAATAAATAAGTATAGAATGTGAAAAATAAAGAATGGTGGTTTATGATATGAAAAGATTTAATGTTACAGTTAATGGAAAAACATATGATGTAGCTGTAGAAGAAGTTGATGGGTCAGCACCAATTACAGCAGCTCCTGTAGCTTCTGCTCCAGCAGTACAGCCTGCTCCAGCTCCAGCAGTTGCACCTGCTGAACCAGCTAAAGAGGCTGTACCAGTAGCATCTGCAGAAATAGGAGAAGGTACAGTAATTAATGCTCCAATGCCAGGAACAATTTTAGACATTAAGGTTTCTATTGGAGATGTAGTAAAAAGAGGACAGGCAGTAGTAGTTTTAGAGGCTATGAAGATGGAAAATGATATAGTTGCGACATGTGATGGAAAAATCACAAGTATTTTAGTTAATAAGGGTGATACAGTTAATTCATCCGATCCACTTGTAACTATACAGTAAATAGGAAGGTAATAAGCTATGTCTAAGATAAAAATTACAGAAACAGTCTTGCGTGATGCACATCAATCCTTGCTTGCAACCCGAATGCCAATTGAGGATATGACACCAATACTTTCTAAAATGAATGAGGTTGGTTTTTACTCAGTTGAATGTTGGGGTGGAGCAACATTTGATGCCTGCTTGCGATTTCTTAATGAAGATCCATGGGAAAGATTGCGTACAATAAAAAAGCATATGCCTGATACAAAATTACAGATGCTATTCAGAGGACAGAATATGCTTGGATATCGTCATTATGCTGATGATGTTGTTGAGTATTTTGTTCAGAAATCAATTGCAAATGGTATTGATATAATCAGAATTTTTGATGCATTAAATGATATTAGGAATTTAAGAACTGCAATTAAGGCTGCTAAAAAGGAAGGCGCTCATACTCAGGTGGCGATTTCATACACATTGGGTGAAGTGTTTACAAATGAGTATTATGTAAATTATGCAAAAGAGGTTGAGGCAGAAGGTGCTGATTCTATTTGTATAAAGGATATGGCAGCATTACTTACTCCATATAAAACAGAGGAATTGGTTAAAGCATTGAAGTCTGAGGTAAAGATTCCTATACAGCTACATACACATTACACTTCTGGTCTTGCATCAATGTGTTTGCTTAAAGGAATTGAAGCTGGTGTGGACATTATCGATACAGCAATGTCACCACTTGCACTTGGAACATCGCATGCTCCAACTGAATCAATGGTAGCAGCACTTCAAGAAACTCCATATGATACAGGTCTTGATTTAGTATTGCTTAATGACATAAGAGCATATTTTATGCAATTGCGTAAGAAATATATTGAGAGTGGACTTATCGACCCTCAAATGCTTGCGGTGGATACAAACGCACTTCTTTATCAAGTTCCAGGTGGAATGTTATCAAATCTTTTATCACAACTTAAGCAGGCAGGAAAGGCTGACCAGTTAATAGAGGTTCTTGAGGAAGTTCCAAGAGTTAGAAAGGATTCAGGATATCCTCCTCTTGTAACGCCAACATCACAAATTGTTGGTACACAGGCTGCATTTAATATTATTATGGGAGAAAGATATAAGACAGTTACTAAGGAGTTTAAAGGGCTTATTAAGGGCGATTATGGAAAAACTCCAGTTGAAATTGACCCAGAATTTAGGAAGAAAATTTTGGGTGATGAAAAGCCGATTGACTGTCGTCCGGCAGATTTATTAAAACCAGAGCTAAGTAAGCTGCGTGAAGAATGTGCAGAATGGATAGAACAGGAAGAGGATGTTCTAAGTTATGCACAGTTTGGCCAGGTTGCTGTTAAGTTTTTTGAGCAACGCAGAAACAAAAAATATGGTATTGATGGGGCTCATGCTGATATGGAAAAGCAAGTTCATCCAGTTTAATTTTGAATTTTATTAGCATTGTTCTATATTTAAATTTTTATACACCATTTAGGAGGTGTTAGCTTGCCAATAAAAATATCAAAGGATTTACCTGCATATTCAACATTAATCGATGAAAATATATTTGTAATGCCTATTGAGGTAGCGGAGCATCAGGATATTCGTCCTCTAAAAATTGTTATATTGAATTTAATGCCTAAAAAAATTGAAACAGAAACACAATTGTTAAGGCTTTTAAGTAATACTCCGTTACAGGTTGATATTGAATTAATGCATATGTCCTCCCATGTTTCAAAGAATACTCCGCAAAGTCATCTAAGTAATTTTTATAAAACATTTGACGATATAAAGTGCAATAAATATGATGGAATGATAATTACTGGTGCACCTGTTGAATTATTGGAATTTGAAGAAGTGGATTATTGGGATGAACTTTGCGAAATAATGGAATGGTCGAAAACACATATATATTCAACGCTACATATTTGTTGGGGAGCTCAGGCTGCACTTTACTATCACTTTGGAATAAAAAAATATAAGCTTAGTAAGAAAATGTTTGGTATATTTGAGCATAGTATATTAAGGAAGAATTCACAGCTTTTAAAAGGATTTGATGAGGTGTTTTTTGTTCCTCATTCAAGATATACAGAAGTAAAGCGTGAAGATATTGAAAATAATCCTGATTTAGAGCTTATAAGTTATTCTGATGTTGCGGGAGTATATATTGTTGCAAATAAAAATGGGCGTCAATATTTTATTACAGGACATTCTGAGTATGATAGGAATACATTGGCGAATGAGTATTTTAGGGACATTGGAAAAGGAATAGAAATTGACATTCCATGTAATTACTTCCCTAATGATGATATAAGCAAAACTCCATATGTAAGGTGGAGTGGTCATGCAAATTTAATGTTTTCGAATTGGCTTAATTATTGTGTTTATCAGCGAACACCTTATGATTTGGAAACATTATAGTTATACTTATGTATCAGAGTTTGACATGAGGAGGGCTAGCGATGGATGAACTTAACTCTAATGGTGAAGTAAAGCGTGATGGTAATTATGATACGCAAAACCAAGATGGCCAGATGGCAGTAAATAACCAGCAATGTAATATTTATGATAATGGTATTAATCAGCAGAGTACGAATAGCTCATACAAGCTATCTAATCAGCAAAACATAAATAACCCATACAATTCATATAATTATTACAATCAACAAAATGAGAGGAATCCATACAATTCGTATAATTCTTATAATCAGCAGAATATGAAAAATTTATACAACCAATATAATAATCAAAATATAAACAATCAGTATTATAATCCATATAATCAGGGTAATCCATATTATGTTGTGAATCAATATGATTACAAAAGTAATTCCACAGGTGGGGAAGGGCAAGCAGTAGCATCAATGGTATTAGGGATTCTATCCATTTTCTTCTTTATGTTTTTTCCAAAGTTGGTTAGTGCTATGTCAATAACAGCAATTCTGCTTGCTATTATCTCATTAGCCCAAAATAAGCCAGGAAAAGGTATGGCTATATCGGGACTCATTATGGGCATATTAGGTTTGCTTGGAGCATTATTCATATTAATTATTAGTATAGCAGTCGGACATTAATTGTATGTTATTCTAAAAAAATTAAGAAAGAGGGAATGTTTATGAAAAACGATATCTACTATTCACAAGGTATAATGGAGCAACCGCAAAATTCAGGAAAGGGTATGGCAATAGCTGCACTTGTACTTGGAATTCTGGGATTAGCTTTATTCTGTGTTTGTGGAAGTTTTGTGCTTGGAACAATAGGAATCATTCTTGGCATAGTAGTGCTTGTAAGCAAAAGAAATGGTAGAGGTATGGCTATTGCTGGTATCATTACTGGTTTGTTAGGAATTATTTTATCAGTAGTAATGTTAGTTTCATTCAAGGATGATATTGATAATTTTATGTACCTTGCACAAAATGCTGATCAAATCATTGAAGAATACGAAGAAGAAGGAAAGATTCCAGATTTTATTTTAGAATACGAAGAGAAATATGGAAAAGATGTTTTTGATGCTGAACAATTTATGGATCAATTTATTGAGGGTTATCGTAGCGAATCTTCTTATTAATAAAATCCTGGTATGATTAATACAGGTATAAAGTTTCTTATAAAATAATAAAAAATCATAATTCCCAAAGCAATAAATAGAAATTTATTACTTCTGGGAATTATTTTTTTATGCACAAAAAAGGTTGAAGTAAAAATCTCTATGTATAGAAGAATAAGAAAGATAAAAGAAATAATAATGAATGGATTGTATTTAAGTGATAACAGGATATTGCCATTTAGAAGTTCAATAATACTTCGTGTATTACCGCATCCTGGACATAGATACCCAGTTAAAACATTGAATAAACAGGGGAAATGTATGCTGTAAATATATTTTTCATATAGNTTTACAGTAAAAAATATAGTGGGAATGGAGATAACGGGTAATAAAATGACAAATATTTTAAATGGAGTACTTTTCTTTTTCATTTTTTATTCCTCATATTAATATTATAATTTTTATGAATAATTCTATATAAGATAATTGGTTAATAAATAATAGTATTTTGTTGTCGTTATAAGCTTGTACCACTTATGTATATTTGTTAATTCTATTGAATAAAATTATATATACATCCAATAATAAGGTGGTGGAAGTGATGAGTCGATTTGGCAGAAGAAAAGCAAAAATGATTGGTATATGTTTATTGGCAATGTTGTCATCACCATTTATAGCGTCAATTACAATTAGAGGAATTTCATATNTTTCAGTTACAGCAAATAAGATTAATATATTTAATAAACAAGAAAGTGAGACTGTTATATCAGAATTCAAGCAAATAGACTCTTATCCTTTTTATGAGGATAGTATTCTTTCATATGGATTTGGGTGGGAGGAAGAATCAGAAGATGAAGTCAATACAGGTGCAAAAAGCTCTGCGAGTACAAATGTTCAAGATGTAGGTGTAAAGCCATATCCAGAAAATCTTGATAATGTGAGTGGTGATGTTATTCAAACCTCATTTGGCTTGTATGGTGGAAATAAATATTTTAACCTTGAAAATAGTGGACAGGTCATGAACAATACAAGTCATTCAAATTATGAGCTTTTTCAGGAAAGCAAGCTTAAACCAGAGTTTAAGATTGAATTAAATGGTGAGCCGCAGGTACTTCTGATGCATACACATACTACAGAGAGTTTTGAACCGTATGAGAGAAACTTTTATGACAATAGCTTTAATTATCGGACAACGGATCCTACTAAAAATGTAGTTATGGTTGCAGATGAAATAAAAAAGCAATTAGAGGCGTCAGGGATTGTAACCATACATGACACAACAATACATGATTACCCATCATATAATGGTTCATATCAAAGGAGTGCAGAAACAGTAAAAGCAATATTAGCACAGTACCCATCTATAAAGGTAGTACTTGATATACACAGAGATGCGATTACATCTGATGGTAATTTAATACAACCCGTCACAACCTTTAATGGTAAAAAAGCAGCACAGGTAATGATTATTTCTGGATGTGATGATGGGACAATGGGCATGCCGAACTATATGCACAACTTCAGACTTGCTTGTCTGTTTCAACAGCAGATGGAGACTTCTTATCCTGGATTAACAAGACCGATTATGTTTGATTATAGAAAGTATAATCAGGATTTAACAACAGGTAGTCTATTGATTGAGGTAGGCTCACATGGAAATACATTGGAGCAAGTGAGATATTCAGGTGAATTAATAGGTAAATCCATCACAAATGCTCTTTTGACATTGACATAATTATACATTAAGTTTACATATAAAAAGCAAAGGATGATAAAATGAATAAAGGAAAAATGAAAACCCCTATACTTGCCATATCAGTTTATCTTTTGCTGAATGGATTAATATGGGGTTGCATGAAGGTATATACAAAATCTCATAATACAATGAATAAGGAACAGATAACGATGCTTGATATTCAGTTTAATGAAGGGATAAGTGCAGAAGTATCAGTTTTAAACAATAAATATAGAATAGATTTATCTGTTTTAAAGGAGAATGACTCCATTATATTTACAACATATATATTTACATCTGAAAAAATAAAAGCAATTATTAGACTTATATCAGAGGCAAAGAATCATGCCCCTTTGAATTTCAATTGTTTATTAAGTTCATAGTAATATTGGATTAAATCGCCCTTATAGAGAAGATGGCAATTTGGCATATGCCTTAAATCCTCAGGTGTGCATAATGAAACAGGTTTTTTTAGTTCAATTCCTATTTGCTGCAGGATATATGCAGTAAATTGTGAACAAAGAAACTTGTTTTTGTTTTTATATTTTATTTTAAGCAATATTGAGCCTAAGCCTAAATAGTTATATGAATATTTTTTTCGATTAGTTTTAAAATGCTCAATTAATAATTCAAACTTTTTTTTCTGTTCAAAGGTAACAGGGATCTCATATATTTCACAAGGTATATAGTTAAACATACCTAGTACACCTTTTCCAACCACTTCTACATTAAAAGTAGCTGGTATTGGGAATCTTTTGTAAGTGCGGCAAAAACTATACATTTCTGAAAGGAACAAATCACTAGATAAAGAAGCATGGTTATATGGCTTGCGTGTAAACAACTTAATTATTTTAGAGATAGTTGTACCTGTTTGAGTTACCAAAAGATAAATTGAACTTTGCATTTTTATTCACTCCATATTATTGCTAAACGATAATAATGTTGATAAATATTGTATAAATTATTATAGCATAAACACTTGAAAAAAACAATATAGTTTGCTATAATATATTGCATGTGTAATAATTTATGCGTTACATATAAATAATTTTAATTTATTAGTGCAAATTTCCTAAAATTAACACAGTATTACATTTAACCGTCCGTAGCTCAGTGGATAGAGCAATATGCTCCGACCGTATGTGTCGCAGGTTCAATTCCTGCCGGGCGGGCCATCTAGCATATACAAAATAGATGCACACCCAAAAATCCACGTAACTACGTGGATTTTTGACGTTTTTAGGTCGAAAAATTGAAGGTAAAAACCATAGATGCATTTCGGGGTTTTTAGTGTTTTTTCGGACTTGAACGGGCGTCTTACAAAAAATACATCCATACCACCTTATCTGAAGATGTTTTTCAGATAAGGTTTTTTCATTTTAAACATCAAAATTCAACTTTAAAATAATTAACAGTTTTGAGAGTATTTAAAAACATAAGTGCCAAATCCACCCCTCAATATAAAATCAAACGGTAAATCTACATATCAGAAAAGGTANGCGTGGGTTANTTAAGATTATAAAATACATAGNCAATNGTTTTGCAGAAATGCAAAGNGGTTGGCTTTTTTCATTTTCAGAGAGGAGGGAAGAAAAGTGGCTAATAATTATGAGGGGATAAAAAACCAGAAGTTCGGCATAGAAATTGAAATGACAGGTTTGACAAGGGCAAGGGCAGCAAAGGCTGTGGCAAATCATTTCAACACCACTGCGGAGCATTTGGGTGGCTCGTATGACACATATATTATTCGTGACAACCAAAGCCGTAAGTGGAAAATCGTTTCCGATGGTAGTATCCAATGCTATAAAAAAGATGGGAGCAGTGCAAGCAATCTATATAGTGTTGAGTTGGTTTCGCCAATTTGTGAGTATGAGGATATTCCGACAATTCAACAGCTTGTTAGAGAACTCAGAAATGTAGGTGGAATATGTAATAATTCAACTGGAATTCATATTCACATTAACGCTGCTCCATATGATGCTCAAAAATTAAGAAACTTTGTAAATATCGTTGCAAGCAAGGAAGAAATGCTGTACAAAGCATTGCAGGTTGATAGTGGCAGGCTAACTTATTGTCGGAAAACTGATCAGGAATTCCTGGAAAGGCTAAACAACAAAAAGCCAAAAACTTTATCTGACTTACAAAATCTTTGGTACAACGGTCATGACGGAAGCCATATGCACTATCATAATAGCCGATATCACTTGCTTAATCTTCATTCTGTTTTCAGCAAGGGAACAGTAGAAATTCGTGCTTTTAACAGCACACTCCATGCTGGAGTAATCCGTAGTTATTTAGTTTTATGTCTTGCAGTCAGTAATCAGGCTTTAGAGCAAAAATCTGCACAATGTAAAGTAACTCAAAGTTCAAATCCCAAATATACTTTTAGAACCTGGCTTCTACGTCTTGGATTAATCGGTGAAGAGTTTAAAAATTGCAGAAAACATCTTTTAGAACATCTTGACGGTTGTATTGCATGGAAGAATCCTGAGGATGCCATTCGTCAACGAGAACGGCTTAAACAGGAGCGTGATGCCGAGCGTTTGCAGGTTGTAACAGCACAGGAAGAGCAAAGAGAGGAAACAACGAACCAAGTTGAATCAGGCGAAATAGAGAGCGTTGAGGAGGTTTCAGAGGAAATGAGTGAAGAAAATGCTTTTGAAATGAGTATGTAGTTCAGCCTATGGGCTGTTTTTTTATGCCTAAAATCAGAACGGAGGAAAAGAAATGTCTAAAAATACACTGTACATCGCATATGGAAGCAATATCAATCTTCAGCAGATGGCACAAAGATGTCCAACTGCAAAGCCTGTCCAGACCGCAATGCTTCAGAATTTTGAATTGCAGTTCAAGGGGGTTGCAACCATTGCACCAAAAGAAAACTCACAAGTTCCAGTGCTTTTATGGAAACTAAAACCGAGTGATGAAAAAAGCCTTGATCGGTATGAGGGCTACCCAAGTTTCTATCGGAAGGAAATTTTTGATGTTAAAATTAAGGGAAAAGTTTATGAGGCGATGGTATACATTATGAACGGAAATACCCCTCTGTCAGAGCCATCCGAACAGTATTATAATTCCATTGAAAAGGGATATATTGATAATGATCTTGATACTAGATATCTTGAACAAGCACTTGAAGATGCAGTGCTTTCGCAAAAAAATGATCCTGGAGAAGAATATATTTATGATGAAACCGAAGGATTCCAGATGAAATTTGATTAAAAGGGGAGGTGAAATGTATGAAATATCGTGGGTTTTATGTAGAGATTACAGCAGATAAAAATATTATTAGAGAGGATAAGGAGGGCGGTGAAAAGCTTTGCTGTGGCTTTCTGTGTCAAGTTTTTGCAGATGAAACAATGTTAAAAGAAATTGATAATTTCTATGCAGCATCAGGTTTTGAGTTGGCTAATAACAGCCTTGAGGAAAGACAACTTTTTGTTAGAGAAATGATTGATTGTGAATTTAAAGAATACCAAAAGCGAAAGGATGAATTTTATGAGTAATTTTATGAGTAGGGAAATGGTGCATTATTACAAGCAAATGTATCCAAAAGGTACGAGAATTTGCGTTGATAGCATGGAAAATGATCCTAATCCAATTCCATCAGGAACTTGTGGCAATGTTGATTTTGTGGA
>JGI24709J26583_10002308_pt1 | contig 15835 bp, 17 predicted proteins | sample BioPla2DNA1_FD_26583 | JGI IMG/M metagenome (IMG submission 26583) | reverse complement strand
TTCGTTGCCGATAGAGATCATAATGCCGCGGTGAATATTCATCGCGTGGGGATGGAACAGCCCTCTCGAGCCTGTGGAGATAATACCGCTACATCACATCACTGTGATGCAAGTATTATCGATGATAGCCGGGAAGCCCCGTCCGCGAACGCGGGGTAGTTCACAATCAAATAATCTCTAACTACACCACTATCTCACGCCCATCTCCAAAGACATAAATAGCAAAGCTTATTTCATACCAGTGAGCTGAAGTTGTCTATATGCAACTGCCACGAGGTCAGTTCCATCGTCTCATCAAATCCACGACATCCCGTGCCCTAGTAGAAGAGATGATCTCAAAACAGTTTACCGGGATCTGCACGATCGTCTCCGGTAATGAGAGCATCGTTCTGGTGTTCAGCGAAGGTCTGGCGGTGCTTGCTGAATACGGGAGTGCGAAAGGGCGGCAAGCGCTGGAGATGATCCTGGGGGATGAAGAGAGCGAAGTGGCGGCCGAGTTGAACCTTCTGACACCCGATCAGATACAACTTGCCCTTGAGTTCAATCGGCCGTTTGCTATCGGGAGTCGGGGCACCTCACCGGAGAAGGCGGTCACGGGAGCGAAGAAGTCACCCGCCAGCCCGGGAGGGATGAATGGTGCGGCACCCGCAGTGCCGAGACGCCGACCTGAACCGTCTGGCGGCGAGCAGCACCAGGCCCCCATGCCCCGGGCGAAACCCGGAGACGAGAGGACTGTAGCACCCCTGCCGGGAGACGACGAACTCGAGATGCTCCTCCAGAACATGGAAGGAATGGATATCGAGCACCTCGTCAACAGTTTCAAAGTGAACTGTAAGGATATGCTCAAAAAGATCCACCTTGATCATCTCATCCAGGAGAGAGATACATAGGTTTGGGAGTTGGTAACAGAATGGATTCGACCGATATCATCAAATTACTTCTCTGTACACTCACAGTGATCGCAGCTGTCGGCTTTGCTGGCACCATATACCACCTCAGAGAGATCTGTCGAGCTCTCACCAAACCGGAGGCCGGAGGCTCCTCTGGTGGTATGGAGACGCATAGAGGGACTGGCCTTGCCAGATCCACACCCTCGCTTGAAGAGATCGACCCCCGGAACGCCGGAAACCTGGAGGAATGCCTGGGCACGATCACCGAGAAGTACGGCCTTGCATCCTTCACGCTGGCAACAGCAGACGGCCTTCTGATAGGGTCGACGAAGGCGGGTGCAGAGGACGAGGCAGCCCGGTGCAGTTACCTCTACACACAGGGAAAGCTGCAGGATGAGACCGGGGCGGAGCTCCTTGGTATCCCCCATCATGGAGAGGTAGTCATCGGGATCATCCGCCCTTCAGATCCCCTCTCTGCTGAACTGGCGAGCGCACTCGAGCGGGATACCCGGAATGCCCTCCAGCACTGGGTGTAAGGTTCGTGAGATCAAGACGGTAGCAGCAGGTGGTCAATATGGTGAAGGTATATACAATCGCGTCTGGTAAAGGTGGCACCGGCAAAACAACAGTCACAGCCAACCTGGGGCCAATGTTGACACAGTATGGGAAGAGAACATGCATTCTGGATGCCGATGTCGGGATGGCAAACCTTGGCCTTATCCTGGGACTTGAAAATATTCCGGTGACCCTGCACGAGGTGTTGGCAGGTAAAGCGCGCGTCCGGGATGCCATCTACGAAGGGCCGTTCGGCGTGAAGGTTGTGCCATGCGGACTCTCCCTGCAGGGCTTCCAACAGTCAAAGCCGGAGCGGCTCAAAGACGTCATGGTCGATCTCGTGAGTGAGTTTGACGTCCTGATCATGGATGCTCCCGCCGGACTTAGCAGAGATGGTGTCATCCCGCTGACAGTCGCTGATGGGGTAATCCTTGTCGTAAACCCTGAAATCTCCTCGATAGTCGACTCTTTAAAGACAAAGATCCTGACCGAGACGATCGGCGGGCATATCGAGGGGGCGATCGTCAACAGGGTCGCCGGCGCTACGGGTGAATTTAGCCACACACAGATGGAGAAACTCCTCGGGGTCAGGGTGCTCGGGATCGTTCCGGAGGATCCAAACGTACGGCGTGCTTCGGCCGGCCGGTCACCGGTCGTGGTGAAATATCCAACATCCGAAGCATCCAAGGCGTTTAAGCGTATCTCAGCGGATATAGCCGGTATCGAGTACGTTGAAGACGAAGCCCCGGCACCCCGGGAAGGCTTCGTCGAACGGCTGGCCCGGGCACTCTTTAGGGTGAAGGTATGAGATATCCGGGCTGACCGCTCGCCACCCACCCTGCTACTTTCATGATGGAGGTAGACTGACTCCTCACCTGCCATCTTTGTGATCCTGGAGGAGCGAGACGCCCGGATATCCAGCAGATCTGCGGCGCCCCCAACCCCCTTCTGGCTACAGACTCTGATAGAATACCTAAATCTGCTGGAACGCGTCAGTTCAATGCAGCGAACGAATTATATATAACTATATTTTAATAGCAGGAGATGGTAACCACACTCATCAGAGGCTGATAATGGAGATACATGTGGATAAGGACGCATGCGTCGGGTGTGGTCTCTGTGTCAAAGACTGTCCGATGCACGTGTACGAGCTCCAGGACAACGTGAGTGTCCCGGTCAGACCGAATAACTGTATGGGGTGCCTTTCCTGCCACGAGATCTGCCCGGCNCAGGCACTCGAACACCGTGGCATCTACCCGGCCCGAAGGCACTACATCGACATCAAAGTTTGTGAGATGCTTCTGAAGGTGATCTGATGAGCGCAGGCTACATCGATGAGATGCATGAGGCCTTCCACTCCGAGCTCACCTATCGCCCTGAGGAGATCCCCCTTGAGTGCATACCTGGCCCGAAGGAGATGGAACAGACACTCCACGGGGTGATGAAACTCAACGGTCTGATCATCAGATCGCTTGAAGAGATCGCAGGGAGGGGTGCAAACGCCGTCACATATCGGGCCGGGAAGAAGTTCGGTCATGAAATCGCCAAGTATTTCCAGAAACGAGAAGATGTAGAGGGAGCGTTACGCGAGCTCTCTGACCTCCTGCGTGGTCAATACACCTTTGAAGTCTGGAAACCCGAGGATGAGGAGACGTTCATCATTGAAGAGAACGGTGAGACCTTCATCTACCTCGTCTTCCATGACTGTATCGTCCGCCAGACGCTCAGGCGCAACGGTCTTGAGCAGGGCGGCCCCCTCTGCCAGACCCTTTACGGTTACGTTGTAGGTGCGATCGAAGAGATCACCGGTCGGAAAGCCAGATTGGAGATCGTCCATACCGGTCCGAACGCCTGTCTGAAGAAGTTGATCCTGAAATGAGGNGAAACAATGAAGATTGCTATTGAGGAACTGGCCGGGTGTTCGGGGTGCACGATCGCGGTCCTCGATCTCCATGAGATGCTTCTCGATGTCCTCGAGGAGGCTGAGATCGTCTACTCCCCAGTGATCATGGATGTAAAAGAGCCACCTGAGGGTATCGACATAGCATTCGTTACCGGCGCCGTCCGGAACGAAGAGAACCGTGAACGTCTCAGAAAGATCCGGAAACACTCAAAGACGCTTGTTGCACTCGGAACCTGCGCCTGTTACGGCGGCATATCAGGACTCTCGATGCTGAGCTCAAACGAAGATCTCTTCCGGTACATCTACCGAGAGGTGGAGACGGCAAAACCCGACGGGGTCATCCCAACCGATATACCACCGTTCCTCTACCGGGCGTTTGCAGTTGGGGATCTCGCAAAGATCGACTACTACATCACGGGCTGCCCGCCCAAGGAGGCATTCTTAAAGAAGATCATCCCGGCGATGATCGCGGGAGACACCCTTGAGCTCTCACGCAAATCAGTCTGCTCAGAGTGCGACAGGATCATGGGACCAGTTGAAGACTGGTCCCTCTCGCGGCGGCACGAGGGTGTGCCCGACCGTGAGCACTGCCTGCTCGGGCAGGGTTACCTCTGCCTTGGGAGCGTCACCTTTGGGCGGTGTGGAGCGGCCTGCCCGAAGAACAATATCCCATGCCACGGGTGCAACGGCCCGTCGCTTGACATCCTCCGTGAACCCTGCCGGGATATCTACAGCATGATGGTGCGGAGGATATCAGATCTCACCGATAAACCGGCAAAGGAGGTGGAGAAGGAGCTCTACGACGTCGCCCACACGATGTACGCCTTCACCATCGGGAGCCTGATCATGGAGGATAAGGAGACGTCAAAGATCCGTGATCTGGTAAAGGAGAGGGGAGGATGAAGGAGATCACGATCAGCCCGGTGACCCGGGTAGAGGGGCATGCCAACATAAGGGTCTTCCTCAACGATCAGGGGGAGGTCGACTCAGCCCACTTCCAGGTAGTGGAGCTCAGGGGGTTTGAGAAATTCCTCGTCGGGGCGATGATCGAGGAGGCACCCCGGATCACGCCACGGATCTGCGGCATATGCCCTTCAGCGCACCACCTAGCAGCGGCGAAGGCGACCGATCAGATCTTCGGCACTGAGATACCTGCGGCCGGGAAGAGGCTCCGGGAACTCCTCAACATAGGGCAGTTCATCCATTCTCACTCCCTCCACTTCTTCATGCTTGCGGCACCCGACTTCATCCTCGGCTATGATGCGCCGGCGGAGGAGCGCAACGTCATCGGGCTTGCCCGCCACTCGCCAGAGATCGCAAAGAAGGCTATAGCGGTCCGGAAGTTCGGACAGCGTCTGACCGAGGCAGTCGGCGGCAAACCTATCCACCCGGCAAACGCTTTACCGGGAGGGATGTCGATGCCGCTCACAGAAGGAAAGAGGGCTGAACTGGTCACCATGGCCGATGAAGCACTCACAATCGCCCGTGAAGGGTGGGACCTTGCACGCGGCCTCCTCGATGGCGTCGATACCAGTGTCGGCGCTGTAAAGACCGGGTTTATGGGCATGACCCGACACGGGATCCACTCGACCTATGAAGGGCCTGTTGCGGTGCTCGGGCCCGACGGTGGCAGGGTTGGTTCGTTCATGGGGGAAGACTACACGGACTTCATCGAGGAGTACTCGGAAGACTGGTCGTACCTGAAGTTTGCCCGGCTCAAAGGCGGGGGTTACTATCGGGTCGGGCCGCTTGCCCGGCTTAATGTCGTGGAGAAGATGGGGACAGAACACGCAGATGCTGCCCTCGCCGAGTACCGTGAGCGTTTCGGCGCCACAACGCAGGCCACATTTGCCTACCACCTGGCACGCTACATCGAGTTCCTTGCCTCGTGTGAGCGGGCGGTCGATCTGCTCTCCAACCCGGGCATCACCGATTCAGATGTCAGGGCTCCGGTGGGGAAGGTCGTGAACCGGCGGGGTATCGGGATCACCGAGGCTCCCCGGGGGACACTGATCCACGACTATACGGTCAGTGAATCGGGCATCATCGAGCGCTGCAACCTCATCGTTGCGACCTGCCAGAACAATTACGCGATCGATCGTGGTGTTGAGGATATGGCGCGCCGGGTGGTGGAGAACGGGTCGTTGACCGAAGGGGCGGCAAACCGTATTGAGATGATCATCAGGGCGTATGACCCTTGCATCTCGTGCGCGACGCATGCGATCGGACAGATGCCCCTCCGGATTGAATTAGTCAGAAGGTGATGAGGATGTTACGACAGATCCTGGGAGAATTCCTGAAACTTGATGGGGTCACCGCCGCAGTTGTGGCGGGACGGGACGGTTTTGTGATCGAGAGTGTTGTTGCTGGCGACGTGGATATCGAGGCTCTGGGTGCCATGGCATCGACCGGTATGGGCACATCTGAAGCGATGAGCAACGAGCTTGGAAAAGGAGAGATGCACCAGATGCTCGTGGAGCTGGAGAACGGGCCAATTCTACTCTCTCCCCTCTCTGAGGATGAGCTGATCGCAATTGTGGCGAACGCAAAGGTCAATGTTGGACGGATCCGCTACGAGCTGAAGAAGAACAAGGATCGGATCATCGCTGCCCTGTGAAGACTGATGCTACCTGATGGCGTCTCACTCGGACGGTTGCAGGGATCGCTTGCGAACCTTGCAACCATCAGCCCACGGTTCACGGGGGCAGTGCGCATCGGAGGGCCCGGGGGGACTGGCTTTATCCTGGCCCAGGGGGGAAAGCCCTATGCGGCCGCGTTCGAGGGCACCGATGGGAACCCGGTTCTCATCGGAGACAAGGCTTACCGGTACCTGCTCGGCCTGCCATCGCTCGATTACGAACTCATCGCATACACATCTGAGGAGACGGGGGCGGCCCGGGAGGTCTCAGAGAGGGTGGGGTGCCTGATGGACGGGAGCGGCGTAGAGGCGGTCGGGTCGGTGACCGCTGAGAGTCTTACCCATATCGCGCGCCAACCGGGTGTCGTTGCCGTCTCGGTCTTCCACGAAGGGTTTGCTCTCCAGGCACTGGGCTCTGCAGATTTCGAACAGGTGGCTGCGGTCGCTGAGGACCTGCTCCGCGCTGGCACTCGTATCACCGGGGACATGGATATGGGAGACCTCTCCCAGATGATCCTTGAGACTCAGGCAGGGAAACTCATTATAGCGCCCTACCGAGACCTTTTCGTCTGTGTGCTCGCAAAGCCAGACGCTAACCTCGGCCTGATCAGACTCTCGATACGGAGTATACAGGATCTGGTGCCCTGAGCGGCTGCCGGCAGACGATCACCGCAGGAAGGAGGGGCCAAGTCCTCACCGACCGTACACGGTCACGACGAGCCGGTTGGGAGTCTGGCGCACCGCTACTCCCTACCAGACCTTGCCCGAGATGACGCGATCCCTGTCAACAGGCCACAGGAGCTCTCCCGGGAGCCGCCCTTCTGATATCCTGGATCTCCAAACCCCAATAGTAAAATACCTGGGGTGCATTATAGAGGAATATCAACCACGTTAATGCAGGCTACAGTTGCCAGGAGGCTATGATATGAAGAAAGGTTTTGCAACAGATATCGAGAAGGATACAGTAGAGAATGTCAACTTCCGCAAAGTCCTCTATACAGGGAAGTTCAGTCAGCTTGTACTGATGTGTCTGAAGCCCGGCGAGGAGATAGGTGCGGAGGTACACGACGATATCGACCAGTTTTTCCGATTTGAAGAAGGGGAAGGGATCGTTGAGATCGACGGCGTGAAGCATGCTGTACGAGATGGNAGCGCCGTGATTGTACCTAACGGCGCAAANCATAACGTAACGAATACATCAAAGACGGCAGATCTCAAACTCTACACGATCTACTCGCCGCCTGAGCACAAGGACGGGACCCTCCATAAGACCCGCGAAGAGGCTATGGCTGGGGAAGAACATTTCGATGGAAAGACGACCGAGTAAGTCTCTTCCAGGAATTCTCTGGAAAAAATCTTTTTTTTACTCAATCTTGCGCTTTCCGATGGGTATCGCCGTGCACCGGCCCTATCTTTAGGATGCGATCGGTAGCCACAGCTCACCGCCGGTATGACGTCCTTCCGCTCAATCGTGGCTGGGGGGACGAACAACCAGGGTCGAGACCGGGCTCAAGGGAGTCGAACCTCAGGCAACCGATGAGATCTCGGCTATTGGCCTTCAAGGCAAGGGGTGACCATCTCCTCAGTCCCGCTCGATCTCGCCACCGGCCTCCCGGATTGTCTCCTCAACATGCTGGAGCAGATCGATATCGTGAGTGGCAAAATCCAGCATTGGAAATCGTGCCACGAGAGGGATGGGCTTAAAGATCGCAAGCGGCGGATTCCCACTGCGTACCGGATTTTCTCCCGGAGCGATGACCGCAGTCGTTCCGTCTGCCCAGACGGCAAGGTTTCCGTAACCCTGTGCATCCCAGATCTTTTCGATAATCTTTCGTGTATGGAGCATCTTCTCTCCCTGGATGAGACGATGCCGGGCAAGGGTATCAACCTTCCGGAATGGGAACGCCAAATGGGCAGGAGGCTCCGACGCCCTCTGGGGGCACTCATTCCTGGTTCGGGCGAGCAGGATCCTCTCTTTCGAGGAGCGATTCCCAGTAGTCGCGATTCTTGATGCACCCCGGATCAGGCGCATGGACATCTCCAAAGTATGCCCACCCACGGGCCCTGCATCCCCCGCAGATGTACTTGTTGCTGCAGTCGGCGCATGAACCGGAGAGACGGCTCCGATCCCGTAGTCCTTGCAGAACCTCGGATGAGTGCCAGATATCTAGAAACGGAGTATCCCGCACGTTTCCAACGACAATCGGCAAAAAAACACAAGGCTGAACGTTTCCCTCGGGCTCGATACTACAGTACAGCCTCCCCGCGCCACATCCACCGATGAAGTCAGCAAGGAGCCCGGTCTTCCCCTCTATCGCCTCCCCAGCGTAGAAATGCCCGACAGGAACCCCGCCCTCACCGGCGAGCGCCACAGGCGCGACCTGCGGGGCGGTGGTGAGTGCCTCAGGGCCGTTCCCCTCCCGGGTCCGGGCCAGCAGGTAGCGCATCAGATCCCAGCGCTCTTCAGGAGCGATATCCTGGTCGGCCATCTCCACACCTCTCCCCGTCGGTATGAAGTTGAAACACATGAGCCGGTTCACCCCGAGATCCGCCGCAAGGCTGTATATCTCCGGGATTTCAGCGTAATTTGCCCGGGTGACCGTGGTCGCTATGCAGGTGTAGAACCCCGCTGCGACTGAGTTTTTGACACCCGCGATGGTTCGGTCAAACGCGCCCGGGATGCCTCGCATGGCATCGTGGCTCGCCGCATTCTTCCCATCCACGGATATCTCCACGTACTCGACGCCGGCATCCCGGATCCTTCCTGCCATCTCAGGAGTGATGAGGGTGCCGTTCGTAGCAAGCGCCACGTAGATGTCGTTTTTGTGGGCATGGGCCGCCACCTCGAAGAAATCTTTCCGCATAAGCGGCTCCCCCCCTGAGAAGGCGATGACCACCACACCGGCATCTGCCAGCTCCTCGACGAGGCGTTTTGCTTCATCGGTACCGAGTTCGTTGGGGAGGGGCTCCTGCGCATCCAGGTAGCAGTGGACGCAACGGAGGTTGCAGCGGTGGGTGAAGTCCCAGACAACCATGAAGGGAGCATTCACGACCTGGGGCATGGTGATACCGTAATGGGCGATCCCTGTAAGCACGTTCTGCAACCCCCTCAGAAAGACGGTCTCTCCAAGTCCTCTTTTTATATCATCCTCGCTCACCCCGAAGAGGGCGCTGCTCCGGCGGAGGGTGTGCCCCACCATATGGCCCGCTAGCCTGCACCTCCAGCACAACCCGTCAGTCGGGTTCAGGTAGTACTGAATCGCGTTTTCAAGGCGGTTCCCGCACTCGTCATCCTGGATAATGAACCGGAGGAGAGCGCGGGCAACCGGGTTTCCGAGCCACCGCCGGACCGCCGGAAGCGCATGAATACGATCATCTGTCATTGCCTGGTTCAGCTCCCTACCGCCCCCGGGATTGTTCCATTCCGTGGGCGATCCGGATCCCTTCAGATGGCTGAGATGGCTTAAAGGTTACCCGCCCGATCCCACCGATCTCCCAAACAGCCACGGCGAGATCACGAGCGCTGATCCAAGGATGAGACTGGCGAGGGCCACCGGGGAGAGGGGAAACGTTCCGGGGATAGCAAGAAGCGTTGCGTAGAGATACCAGAACGGAAGGAGCCCCTGCGCGTGCGGGGTGGCCGTGACGAGCCCCGAGAGCGCGATGGCTGCCATGACTGTGACGATCGCATACAGATGCCCCTCACCAGACGAGCCCGGAGCAGCCGCTACGATGACGCCGAGGGCGTTTGCCGCGACCACAGCGGATACGAACGATACGGCCACCTCCGGAGTAGCAGGTAGGTGGACGAACAAGAAGGCAGCGAGGGGAACGGCGATCTGGGCTCCATCGAGGAGAGTGTTTGCAAGTATGTATCCAGCAGTCAATCGACGGGGAGAGATGGGCAACATGGCCATCCGCTCAAGCATACCGTTCTCGCGGAGGCGGACGAGCCCGATCGATGACCCGAAGACCCCCGAAAAGATCACGGCGACCGTGATACCGGTGGCCGGCAGGGATACGGGCAGATCAGCGAATATGAGGGGGAGCAGGAGCGCCGCCGGAAGGGCGAACTTGAAGAAGAGCCCTCGACGGTCCCGGAGGTCCGTGATGATCTCTTTCTGGAAGAGCGAGTCAGGACGCACCCGATTCCCCTCCCGTATACGCGAGAAAGACGTCCGGGAGTCCAGGGGCGCGGAGGTCAGCGCCCACGACCTCCCCGCCCTGCGCCGCCACTGCGTGGACGACCCGAGCGAGGAGGGACGATGGGCCGAGCCCATCCGGCGTAGCCGCGACCGTTATGGAAAACCCCTCCCCCCGCTCCTCTGCACCGATGCCCTCGACGCCAGGAATCTCCTCAAGCGGCCGGGTGTCGATCGGCGCCTTCAACCGGAGCTCGATCATCACCACCGCACCGAGCGACCGGATGAGCGCAGATGGTTCACCTGAGACGAGCAGTCTACCCCGGTCAAAGAGGGCGACCCGGTCCGCGAGGTCTGCCGCCTCACTCACGTCATTTGTGGAGAAGATGACGGTAGCTCCCTGCCGGGCCGCATCACGGAGAAGCCCGGCGAGGGTGATCCGCGCCCGGTAATCAAGTCCGATCGAGGGCTCGTCCAGCAGAATGAGGGAGGGATCATGTGCCAGGGCTTCGATGATCCCGAGTTTTCGCCGCATACCGTAGGAGTATCCAGAGACCGGATCGCCTAACCGCTCCCGGAGTCCAAAGGCTTCGAAGAGGCCCTTGAGTCGGTCATGCGCCGCCTCGGGGTCCATGCCGTAGGAGCGGGCGAAGAACCAGGCATTCTCGTACCCGGTGAGCGCCTCCCAGTGGGCGGTATGATCAAAGAGCATCCCGGTGCCGTGCATCGTTGCCCGCCCAGCGGGCGGGCGCACAACGGACCCATCGTCAGGGGGGATGAGGCGTGCGATGACCTTGAGCAGGGTGGACTTCCCCGATCCGTTCGGTCCGAGGAGACCGAGGATCTCACCCTTCCCTACGTCGAGCGTGACACCGTCGAGCGCCCGGACGGTGCCAAACCACTTCGTCACATCCCGCAGGGTGACGGCCATCCCTCTCCCTCACCGGAACTCGAGACGGGTGGACCGGGTGACCCGGACCGCCCCTTCAGGAACTGTCTCGGCGACCTCGTAGACGAGGACCCGATCACCCCGACGCACAACCTGCCCCACGACCCTCCCGCGCAGGATATGCTGATGAAAACCAGGAGCAAACCTTCTTGCCCGGGCAAAGACGACCACCTGGGCATCAGGGGCCTGCACCCTGACCACCTCCCATCCCGATCCTGCGGGCCACATCCCGGATGGTGTCCTCTGTGACCCGGGAGAGCCCCCGGGTCCGGGCATGCTCCTCGACCGCCAGCCGCGCCATCGGCCATACAGACGGTGGCATCCGTGAGAGGATCTCCTCAGCCTCCTCTGTCCAGGGTATAGCGTCGGAGGGGAGATCGGGCACCATGACCGGCGTCTCCGATGGTGCGGTGATGAGAACGTTTGTTGTGCTCATACGGGCAAGGTTCATGGCGTTCGAGCCGATACATGACACCTCCTCCCGGTGGAGCCCATGACGCCCAAGGACGAGGAGCCCTGCCCCTCTTGCCGCAGCATAATGGTGCACCTGCGGGCAGACCCTGCCGGCGATGACCGCCGTATCGATCGGNGCGCCCAGGGTTCGCGCAAGGGCCGCCCCACGCTCCAGGTTCCGCCGGTAGAGATGTTCAAGGCCCCGATCGATGATCTCATCATGGAGACGCTCCTGAGCCGGGAAGTCGAATCGACGTTGCGCCTCCTCCGGCAGGACATCGGCGATGACCGGGAAGACTCCGGCATGGAAGTAGGGATCGTAGACGGCCACCGCCTCCAGTGGGGCGTCGAATGCGGCGGCGATCGCGGCCGCACGGTGCAGGGCTGCATAGCCGGCATCGCTTCCATCCACGCCCACGACGATCGGGCGGCCTTTCAGGCTCCACAGCCGGCGGATCAGCAGGAGATCGCTTGTGCTCCCATACAGGAGGACCCGCTCGGCGAGGCTCCCGAGGGGCACCTCCAGGGTCTGTCCGTGCCCGGTTGCGCCGAGCACGACGAGATCCGGGCGCTGTTCCTGAATGAGGCGGAGGATCTCGATGTATCCCCTCCCTTCGGCCGTGATCGCCTCAAACGGGATATCCCGTGCGGCGGCCTTCGCCGCCAGCGGCGCGAGGTAGGCGTCAGATATGAGCTCCATGCCCCCGGATATCAGGTCGTCGTGCGTCTCTCGCAGTGAATCGAGCTGTTCCTCCTCTTGGTATCGTTCGGGAAGGCCGGGCTCCATATCCTCAAAACGCTGCCGGTGCATCCGGGCGGCATATACATGGCAGCCAGTGCACCTGCCCTCGCCGGTGGCCGCGGCAAAGGCGAGAGCCGCCTCCCCCGCCATATCCGAGCAGGGGGAACCGTCCACCCCTACGAAGATCTGCTGATACATTGTTGTTCATCCGGGAAAGACGGTGCAGACGGCATAAATGCTTCGGATGAGATCGGTTTTATCTTGCGGGGGCGTTCAGGGCGGCGCGGGAAGATCCCGATCGCGATATCGAGGATGAAAGCGACGCCCCTTCCCATTTGGTTCGAGGCAGGCGATCCCTTCCTCTTTCTATCCCTCACATGAGAACGTACCTGCGTTGCGAGAACCAAGCAACCGGAATGCCCAGTCTGCTGTGGGGCAGGGGCTGCCCGAACAGAATACCCACTGCCTGTGGAGATCGAGTAAGACCCGAAAGGACACGGTCGATGATAGCCAGGAAACCCCGCCCGCGAGCGCGGGGTAGTTCACAGGGGCCACAGCAGTAGAGCAGTGGGCCTGGGCTCGGCGAAGAGAGGAAGAAGAGAGGTGGTGCGCCACCCCTCCTATCCCTCACCTAGAGCTGTTGCGTTTTCGGTCAGGTTCCCCACTGCAGCCTGTGTGGCCGGACTGATGGCGGTGGGCGACACGATCCTCCAGATCTTGCCGGTGCTCGTGGACTTATCAGGCCCCCCCACGTCGTTTGTCAACACATACATGTCGTGGTTCGTATCTTCACCAAATCCGCGCAGGAACAGACCCAGATCCTCGCCATTTCCGGCGGTGACATTCAGCGTCTGAGCCTGCCACATGGCATTATCTTCGGGTGTCAGGTCCGCGGCAGTCTCGGGCAGTGCTCCCTCGGCCCACCCCGTCGGCGGTGTCGCGGCGAGGATGGTGCCGTTTCCTACCGTCCGGCTATCGCTCCAGTAACCGAAGATATACCTGCCCTGGAGACCCATGACGGTATTCCCACGGTAAACACCGCCACCGACGATCACAATCCCAAGGTCATGTCCGCCCTCAAAGATGGGCCCGATCAACGGCTCTCCCAGAAGGCCGGTGGTGTTACAGGACTCCCCCGGAGCCGTGGGGGCGTTGGGGTCGAAGCAGTGTGTCCCCTCACGGATGTTCCAACCGTAATTTCCACCATTCAAGACGATATCCACCGACTCGAAGAGATCCTGGCCTGCCATGGCGACAAAGAGTGCATCGCCGCCACCGACATCAAAGGCCATGTAGGCGGGGTTGCGGAACCCATAGGCGTAGATCTCTGGCAGGACCGTCTTGTAGGCGTAAGAATCGAGGATCTCGGGCTGAATCTGAGCAAACGGGTTATCAGGCGGTATACCATAGAGGGTACCGGCAAGCGTCGCCCATGTCGGTTCAGGTGGATTTTCGGGCTGGTTGACGTTTACCGTCTGGTTCATAGTCCCGGTCGCGTTCGGCGGGATAGTTACACCGGTGGCGCTGCTGTCCACATCGATCCGAAGGATCTTGCCGTAGATCTTCGTGAGATCCTGAGCATTGCCGATACCAGGGGTATGTCCGTTCCCAACATCGTTCCCCTTCCCACCATCACCGAGGGATATGTAGAGGTACCCATCATCGGGGCCAAAGGCGAGCACGCCACCGTTATGGTTCTGGTAGGGCTTATCGATGTACATCAGGATCTTCTCAGACGACATATTCACCTGGCCCGGGTTATCGGGATCAACCTGGAACTCAGATATATGGTTCGTGCAGCTCCATCCCTCGGGGGCCTCCGGCCGTAGCGGCGCGCTGTAGAAGACATACACCTTACCGTTGTTCCGGTAATTGGGGTGGAATGCTATCGAGAGCAGGCCGCGCTCATCGTAGGTTGGGTCGAGGTCCACGAGGCTGTCCTGAAGATCGAGGAACGGTTCCTCGGCGATAGTCCCGTTTGCATCGATGATCTTCACAAGACCGATCTGGTCCACGACAAAGAGTCTCCCCGTCCCGTCTTCAGGCGACGTGATCATCATAGGCGATGTGAAATCCTTGCCTACGAGTTCAAGACCGATTTCGGCTGTAAAGCCAGGTAAAGGGGATAGACTCGTCCGTGACTCGTTGTTCTCGAACGTTGCGGCAAGCGGAGACCCCGCGTTCGTGAGATCCGTTCCATTACCAGCCACGCCCTGCGTGCCTTCTATCGTCTGGTTTGAACTTTCACTGGTGCCACTGAAATTGCTCAATCCCCCCTGCTGTGCACCCGCACCCGCAACGAGCACGAGGAGGAGGAGGGATGCTATGACAAGGGTAATTTTTGTCATGCGGGTTCGGACAGGATACGAGGATACATAATAGTTATGTCAGGTTGTCCGGCCACAGCTTCAGCCTATGGGGGCTGAGTTTGCCGAACTCAGCCTTCTTTGATCATGAACCAGAGAATGATCGAGTTATGAGGTGGGAGTCCTGCCCCCACCCTCCGGCCCGACTCGTGAGGATGGTGCTATCGATCACTGGGGTGGCACGATCCTCCAGGCTTTGCCGGTGTTTGCGGAGGCATCCGGCCCTCCCGTGTCGTTTGTCATCACATACATATCCCGGTTCGTATCCTCGCCGAACCCACGCACGAACATACCCAGGAACTCATCATCCCGGCCGGAGACCTTCAGCTTCTGAGCTCTCCACATGGTGTTCCCCTCCGGCGTCAGATCCGCGGCGGTCTTGGGCCGCTCACTCTCGGCCCATCCTTCTGGCGGCGTGGCAACGAGGAGGATGCCGTTTCCTTTGATCCGGCTATCACCCCAGTAGCCGAAGATGCATCGGCCCTGGAGTTCAGGAACGGAGGGGCCACGGTAAAGGTAGCCGCCGACAACAACAAGGCCCAGATCATGACCACCTTCAAAGATGGGACCGATCAACGGTTCGCCCAGAAGCCCGGTCACATTACAGTTCTCCGGGGGCTGTAGCGGTTTACCCGGGTCAAAGCAATGCGTTCCCTCGTGTATGTTCCAGCCGTAGTTCCCGCCCTTCAAGATGACCGTCACCGACTCAAAGAGGTTCTGGCCTGCCTCGCCGACGAAGAGTGTGTTGTTCCCACCAGAATCAAAGGCCATGTAGGCGGGGTTTCGGAGTCCGTAGGCGTAAATCTCAGGTGGAACCATCTTGTAGGCGTAAGAATCAAGGATTTTGGGCTGGGTCTTTGCAAACGGGTTATCGGGTGGTATGCCGTAAAGGCTGCCGGAAGACGTTATCCACGTCGGTTCAGGTGGGTTTTCCGGATGGTTGACGTTCACGTCTCCAGTAGGGCCCTCCTGGGCCGGCACGCTTCCGGCGGCGGTGCTATCCACGTCGATCCGGAGGATCTTACCATAAATCTTTGTGAGATCCTGAGAGTTTCCGATACCGGGAGTATGTCCGTTCCCGACATCGTTTGCCTTCCCGCCGTCCCCAAGGGATATGTAGAGGTAGCCGTCGGTAGGCCCGAAGGCGAACTGACCGCCGTTGTGGTTTTCGTAAGGCTTATCGATGTACATCAAGAT
>JGI24709J26583_10002302_pt1 | contig 15865 bp, 13 predicted proteins | sample BioPla2DNA1_FD_26583 | JGI IMG/M metagenome (IMG submission 26583) | reverse complement strand
TGCGCATCCTATCAATGCTGTCACACGAGAAAAAATTCAGAAAGCTATCCTGGAGAAATATTTTGCAACAACAGCTGCTGCTGAGGAACCAACAGCTGCTGCTGAGGAACCAACAGCTACTTCTGAAGAATAATTGGATAAAAGGGGCACTTTGAACAGAAGTGTCTTTTTTATTATGTGGAATTTTTGTGGAATTATCGAGTTGAAATAACATAATAAAAGTGTGATAATATATGCGGGTCTGAAAGGAATCGCATGTATGGAAAATGTGACTGCACTTATCCTCGCGGCTGGCGAGGGAAAAAGGATGAAATCAGATAAAGCCAAGGTGCTGCACCAGGTCTGCGGCAAGCCCATGATCGAATGGGTATATCAGGCTGCACGCGATGCAGGGGTCGGTAAATGCGTCCTATCGTTGGTCACAGGGCAGAACAGGTGATAGAATATATGGGAGCCAGGGCTGAATATGTGATGCAGGAGCAGCGCCTCGGGACGGGACATGCTGTACAGCAGGCCCGCAGCTACATGCAGGATGAAGGGTACATACTGATACTTTATGGAGACACACCTCTGATCACCTCAGGAACGATAAAAAAAGCGATGGAGTGCATCAAAAATGAAAAGGCCGATGCAGTGGTCATTTCCGCGGATCTGGAGGATCCTGCCGGATATGGCCGCATTGTGAGAGACAGCGGAGGTAGTTTTAAAAGGATTGTTGAGCATCGGGATGCAAGTCCTGCCGAGAAGAAAATAAAGGAAATAAATTCCGGAATGTATATCTTTTCAGCGAGGGAACTGGCGGATGCATTGCAGTTGTTAAAGAATGACAATGACCAGGGAGAGTACTATCTGACGGACACTTTGGAAATAATGCTTTCAAAAGGTCTTACAGTTACCGTGTACAAAGCACAGGACAGTGATGAGGTACTGGGAGCAAATGACAGGGAGCAGCTTGCACGAATTGAATCGATATTGGCGAGAAGGCTGGAGAAGGCATGGTGAATGAGAAGTGTCACGCATGCTCAGGGATGTCGCGCATGGGCAGAGAATATTACGCGCTTCAACGAGAAAACAATGATGGAAACATCATTTTTATTTTCATATAAAAAGGAGTATGGTTATGAATCTTCACGGCAAGGATATCAAGATCTTCGCAGGGAACTCCAACAAACCCCTGGCCAAGGAGATCGCTGAAAGGATCGGTCTGCCGTTGGGTCTGGCAACAGTCGGGAAATTCAGCGATGGTGAAACCTGCGTGAATATAGGCGAAGTCGTCAGAGGCTCAGATGTTTTTGTGATACAGTCCACCTGTCCGCCTGTAAATGATAATCTGGTTGAGCTTCTGGTCATGATCGACGCTCTGAGGAGAGCTTCAGCCGGCAGGATCACAGCGGTCATGCCGTATTTCGGCTATGCCCGCCAGGACAGGAAAGCGCGGGCCAGGGATCCGATATCGGCCAAGCTCGTTGCAAACCTGATCACCACTGCCGGAGCGGACAGGGTATTGACTATGGACCTGCACACGCCGCAGCTCCAGGGATTCTTTGACATACCGCTGGATCATCTGCTGGGAGTGCCGGTACTGGCGAAATATTTCCAGGAGAAATATCCTGATCACGAAGATATGGTGGCAGTATCCCCGGATGTGGGCAGCGTGACCCGCACCAGAAAATTCGCCGAGTGGCTGGAGATCCCGATAGCCATTATCGATAAGAGAAGGCCAAAGGCAAATGTCAGTGAAGTAATGAACGTTATCGGTGACATAAAGAACAAAAGAGTAATACTCATCGATGACCTTATCGATACGGCAGGTACTGTTGTGAATGCGGCAGATGCACTGATGGAAATGGGAGCAAAGGAGGTTCATGCCTGCTGTACCCATGGAGTGCTGTCCGGTCCGGCATTTGAAAGGATAGAAAAATCACCTATCAGAGAACTGGTAATGCTCAATACGATACCGCTTCCCGATGACAAGCCGACGGATAAGATCACATCGCTGTCGATCGCTTCCATATTTGCAGAGGCCATTGAGAGGATTTATGGGGATATTTCCATCAGTACGCTCTTTACTCAGAAGGAATAAGCATACCGGGGGTGCTGTGTTGGATAAACTGGCTGTCATCGTCGGTCTTGGGAACCCGGGAAGGAAATATGAGGACACAAGACACAATGTGGGATATATGGCCGTAGACCTGATCGCGCAAAAATATGGTATAAAGGTGAACCGACTCAGGCACAGGGCGCTGACCGGCGACGGCAGGATAAACGGGCAAAGGGTACTTCTCGTCAAGCCGCAGACATTCATGAACCTCAGCGGAGAGAGCGTACGGGACATTGTGGAATATTATAAGCTTCCGGTGGAGAACCTGATAGTTATATATGACGATGCCGATCTGCCGNCCGGAACACTCAGGATACGCCCGAAGGGCAGCTCAGGCACGCATAATGGCATGAGATCGGTTATATACCAACTGAAGTCCGACGGCTTCCCACGGGTCAGGATAGGCATCGGGCGGGCTCCTGAAGGATGGGATCTTGCTGACTATGTCCTGAGTAAATTCAGCAGTGATGAAGCGGATGTGATGGCAGATTGCATCAGCAGGGCAGCAGAGGCAGCAGCGGTGATAGTTACGGACGGAATAGAAGCGGCTATGAACAGATATAATGGAGAAAGACAGACTTAGGCAGGATCAGGGATTTTATGCTGAACTTTATTGAACCGCTTCTGGAAATGGAAGAGTACAGGCGGATACTGGCTGATGTCCGGGATTATAAACGACCTGTAAGCATCACAGGGCCTTCTGAGTCGCAGAAGGCCCATGTTTCGTATGCCCTTTGCCGTCATAGCGGTATGAAGGGTGTTTTTGTCGCGTTCAATGAAATGCAGGCCAGAAGGCTGTTTGAAGATTTNACTTTCTTTATGGGCGATGACGTTCTCTTCTTTCCTGCTAAGGAAATCATGCTCTATGATGTAGAAGCCAAGAGCTATGACACGATATATCGGAGATTGGCTGTTCTCGACAGGATAAGCCGGGGAGATTACAGTTTCGTGGTCACTTCTATTGAAGCCGTTTCTCATAAAATGCTGCACCCAGAGGCAATGATGCAGCATGTGATCACTATAAACATCAACAGCCGCCTGGATCCGGAGGAGTTGATCCGAAGACTTACAGTTGCCGCATTCGAAAGGGTGGAATTTGTTGAAAAAAGAGGACAGTACGCTGTCAGAGGCGGCATAGTCGATATATTCCCTGTGGATGCGGACAATGCCGTCAGGATCGAGTTTTTTGGCGACGAGATCGATTCGGTAAGATGGTTCGATGTAAATACCCAAAGGTCCATTGAGCGGGCTGAGAGCGTCAGGATCATCCCTGCACGGGAAATGATATTCGACAACGCCAAAAGGTCTGAAGTGATAAGTACTGTAAGGAGCGACGCTGAAAAAATCGGGAGGAAATCCCCTGATCTGATCCGCAAAATAGAAGCGGATATGGAACGATTTGAGGAATCATGGTATTTTCCCGGCATCGACAGATATATACCTTATATTGCTGATGAGCCTTATTCACTGCTGGATTATGTGGGGGACGGAGCGCTGATTTTCATGGATGAGCCTGCAAGACAGAAGCAGCGCCTTGACAACCTGCTGCTGGAGCATGAAGAGATATGCAAGGCACTCATCGAAAAGGGCAGTCTGCTTCCCCGGAGCACCAGCATGTATTTTGACCATGAATCGATATATTCGGCCGTTTCGGCTGGAAAACCCGTATATATGAATACTGTGTCCGCTGACAATATCGTGCCGGAGAAATCTCGTGTACACAGCATCTCCTGCAGGACGATCGGATCATTCCAGGGCAGCATGGATATACTGACAGAGAACCTTTCTGAATGGAAGCGGAGCAAAAGCAGGGTGCTTGTGCTTTCAGGCACCAGGGGGCGTGGTGAGCGGCTGAGGGATTCGCTGTCGGATAACGGGATCGAAGCCGTCTATATGGACCGCGTTACTGATGCCATTCTGCCCGGTCAGGTCATCATCACCCGCGGCAGTCTCCACAAGGGCTTCGAATATCCGGGCATAGGGTTTGTTGTGATAAGCGATGACGAGATATTCGGCCGGGACAGGAAAAAATCCGCAAAAAGCACCAGCAAATACAAAGGGCGTCCCATCAGCATTTTCACCGAATTATCGGTGGGTGATTATGTGGTCCACCAGACTCATGGGATAGGACAGTATATCGGTTTGGAGAAGCTGACGGTAGAAGGCATCAAAAAGGATTATCTCAAGATCAGATACCAGGAAGGCGCATTCCTTTATATCCCGACAAATCAGATGGATCTGATCCAGAAATATATCGGAACCGAAGGAAAACAGCCCAGGGTCAGCAAGCTCGGCGGTTCGGACTGGCTCAGGACCAAGACCAGGGTGAAGGAATCGCTGAGAAAGCTGGCGGAAGAGCTTATAAAGCTGTATGCTCAAAGGTCGGCGCTGAAGGGCTTTGAGTTTTCAAAGGACACTGTCTGGCAGAAGCAGTTTGAAGAGCAGTTCCCTTACGAGGAGACAGAAGATCAGTTAAGGTGCATAGAAGAGATCAAGCAGGATATGGAATCCGGTAAGGTCATGGACAGACTGCTTTGCGGGGATGTGGGATATGGAAAGACCGAAGTGGCCATCCGCGCCATTTTCAAGGCAGCTATGGACGGAAAGCAGGTGGCCTATCTGGTTCCGACCACTGTACTGGCCCAGCAGCATTACAACAATTTTGTNGAAAGGTTCAAGGATTTCCCTGTGAGCGTTGAAATGCTGAGCCGCTTCAGGNCCCGGACTGAACAGAAACGGATACTCAAAGATGTGAAAGCCGGGAGGATAGACGTGCTGATCGGTACACACCGGCTTATCCAGAAAGATATCCAGTTTAGGGATCTGGGACTGCTGGTCATCGATGAAGAGCAGAGGTTCGGCGTTTCCCACAANGAGCGCCTGAAAAACCTGGCCCCTGAGGTCGACGTGCTGACCCTCACGGCGACGCCGATACCAAGGACACTGCANATGTCGCTGACGGGGATAAGGGACATAAGCGTCATAGAAGACCCTCCGGAGGAACGGTATCCGGTCCAGACCTATGTAATGGAATACAACAGGGATGTCATCAGGGATGCGATCATCAGGGAGCTGGCCAGACAGGGACAGGTATTTTATCTGTACAACAGGGTCAGGACAATAGAAGCCAAGGCCTCAGAGGTGCAGGCGATGGTTCCGGATGCAAGGGTGGTCGTCGCGCACGGACAGATGAGCGAGAGAGAGCTCGAGGATACTATGATGANCTTCATAAAAGGTGACTTCGATATTCTGGTATGCACGACGATTATCGAGTCGGGGCTCGACATGCCCAATGTCAACACCATCATTGTAGAAGATGCAGACAAGATGGGACTTGCCCAGCTTTACCAGCTCAGGGGGAGAGTGGGGCGTTCCAACAGGCTTGCCTATGCTTACATAACATATAAGAAAGACAAGGTCATTTCGGAAGTGGCGGAAAAAAGGCTGCAGGCCATAAAGGAATTCACAGAACTGGGATCCGGCTTCAAGATAGCAATGCGAGATATGGAGATACGTGGTGCAGGTAATCTGCTGGGGCCTGAGCAGCACGGTCATATGGAATCTGTCGGCTATGACATGTACTGCCGGCTCCTGGACGAGGCGGTCAGGGAGCTCAGGGGTGAGCCGCTGCGGAAGGTGGAGACAGAGGTCACCATTGACTTGAACATAGATGCATATATAGATGATTCCTATATAGGAGTCGAAAGCAGAAAGATCGAGATGTACAAAAAAATAGCTTCGATAGATGATGAAAATGATGTGCTCGACATCGAGGACGAACTGACCGACAGGTACGGTGATATACCTGCTCCCGTGAGAAACCTGATCACTGTGGCTTATATCAAGGCACTTGCCCGGTCTCTCGGCATATTTTCCGTGACAGAAAAGAAAGATACTGTCATTTTCGGTTTTTCGGACAACAAAAATATCAATTTCCAGGTGATCGCAAAGGCTGCAGAGAAGTACAGGAGACAGCTGCTGTTCAGCGCGGGGGCCTCTCCGCATCTCGTGTACAGAAAACCTCAGGTCAGCGGGGAACGCCTGGCTGACAATATTAAAATTTTGTTACAGGACCTAAAAAGCTATGATACAGGCTGATTATCTATTATAATGTAAGTTGACATTACTGCAATCTTTCGTAAACTGAAAGAGTGTTTTTGATATTGTATTATGAGGAGAGATAAATTTGAACAATAACGACACAAAAAAGGGCACCGGCGGTACACTGACCGAAGAAAAAACGGGGATGCCGATATTTGCCAAATATGGTCTGATCGCCGCGGCAATCATCCTGGTCATTGCAATAGGCTTGGTCATATATTTCAATGCGGCACCGAAAATAGTTGCAACGGTCGACGGCGAGAAGATAACAGAGGCAGAGTTTCTGTACTATCTTGACCTTCAGAAACAGTTCATGTATGAAAGTGCACTGTATCAGGATCCCAGCATCACCGAAGAGACATTCTGGGCAACGAAGATCGGCGGTGAAGAGCCCGTCGAGGTGGCAAAGAAAATGACACTGGAGGGTCTGAAGAATATCAAGGTCCAATACAGGAAGGCAAAAGAAGCAAATATTAAGCTGACGAAAGATGAGATAGCCAATATCGACAGTGTCCTTGAAATACAGGTGATCCAGCCCATGGGCGGCGGGAACAGGATCAAGGCCAACAAGGCAGTAAAGGAGCTGTACGGATTCGGCATAGACGATCTGAAGGATATCCAGGTACAGGCATCGATGGTACGGAAGTACCAGATGGATGAAATAGAGAAGATAACCGATGCAGATATCGAAGACTACTATGCAAAGAACACTGATGCGTTCAAAGCGGATACGAGATACAGATATGGAACAGAAGAAGCGGTATGGGCGAAGCACATCCTGATCACCGTGGGCGAAGATGCTTCACAGGAAGAAGAGGATGCGGCACTGAAAAAAGCAGAAGAACTTATAGAAAGGCTTAAGGACGGAGAGGATTTCGCAACTCTGGCCAGNGAGAATTCTGAGGACGGATCGCGCCAGTGGGGCGGTGACTATCTTTTTGGAAAGGGAAAGATGGTCGAGGAGTTCGAGGAAACCGCATTTGCACTTGAACCGGGCCAGTTCACAGAAGAGCCTGTCAGGACACAGTTTGGCTATCATATAATCAAGCTTGAGGAAAAATACGGCGAGGGTGAACCCGCAAGCCTGAGATGTGCAAAAGAGTACGTGGAATTCGGCTCTGAATACATCTTTGAACAGAGGATAAATGAGCTGGTGGACAAAGCAGATTTTAAGATCGAAAATTCTGTTTACAGTTCAATAAAATAGATTCGAACGATATCAGCGCATATGAGAGCTGCCAGAAATGGCAGCTCATTGTTTTTCTGCAGGCATTGCAGAGTTTTTTCACAAATCGCCTCATATGTATAAAACTCCAATAAACAATGAATACTAAAAAAGCAATGCGAAACAATTCTGTTAAGGAGGTAAAGACATTGAAGGCAACCGGTATCGTGCGGAGAATTGATGATCTTGGCAGGGTAGTGATACCTAAGGAGATTCGACGGACATTAAGGATAAGAGAAGGCGATCCTCTGGAGATATTCACCGATAAAGAAGGAGAAGTAATACTGAAAAAATACTCTCCTATTGGGGAACTGGGTGATTTCGCCGCTCAGTATGCAGAATCGATACACAAGACCAGCGGACATATAACCTGTATAGCTGACCGGGACATGATCATTGCAGTTTCAGGAGCATCCAAAAAAGAGTTTCTTGACAAGTCACTGAGTGCAGAAGTGGAAAAGATCATAGAAGAAAAGACGACTTTAGTGGTCAAGTCTTCCGAGGACAAGAGCATATCCATACTGGCTGACGAAGGAAACGAAAGAAAGTACGTGGCGCAGGTAGTTTCGCCCATCATCGCGGAAGGCGATCCGATCGGAGCGGTGATGATATTGTCCACGGAACCCGGCACCAGGATGGGAGAAGTCGAAGCAAAGCTGGCACAGTCTGCAGCGGGGTTTCTTGGGAAGCAGATGGAGCAGTAATATAAATGACAAATGATACATCAGTAAAAAACGGCAGAAGAAGAATGTCTGCTGTTTTTTATTACAACAAAATTACTATATCGTGACATCAGCGCCATAGCAGAGGTTTTTATGCTATAATTTTGCCGGACCGCGGGGAGAGTTCACAGATCTGTATTTCACTACCGTGAAGCCGGAGTCTGGAGCATCAGCATCCTGGCGGTCAGGACAGGATGGGGTACATATGCAGTTTGACGCTATAAATGCGAGAATATCAAGCATACGCGACGACGCTGAAGAGACGGGAAGGTTTGTGGAGGAATACAAGCCTTTTATTGCGTCATGCACAGAAAAAGTCACCGGCAGATTTGTAAACTACGGAAGCGATGATGAGTTGAGCATCGCCATGATTGCATTCGTTGAAGCCATCAGATCATTTGACAGTTCCAAGGGCAATTTTTTCTCATTCTCCCGAAATGTTATCAAACGCAGGCTCATCGAAAATCAGGACCTGATGCATAAGAAGCTTGACCAGGGAGTAATGCTGCTGCTCACCAGGGCCGTCGAACAGGGGTATCTCAGCGGGGATGCTGATGATCCGCAGGGGGTACAGGATATGCCTGGCGGCAGCGCTGGGCCGCAGACCGGAGCCGTACAGACTCCGGATGAAGAACAGCCGTCAGAGGGAGACACCCATTCCGCGGGTGGCGGGGGTGAAGCAGAAAACGACAGGAAAGACTCAGAAGGGACAACGGATCCATCTCAGCTGACTGAAGNANATACAGCCGGACAATCAGAGAAACAGCCCGCCGNCGGCAGCAAACTGAACAATGCGGTTTTGCTCACCGTGTCGAGCAGNAATGCCAAAAAAACCGGCACNCTGAAGANGATAATACAGGATACGACAGCCAGAGAGCTTGACAAAGGCAGGGTCGACTCGAAGGTACTCGTGGGCGAGACCAGTGTAAAACAGCGACAAGCTGCTCATAAGCTCGGTGTCACACCTGGTAAGCTGGTGCTGATCGAAGAAGCTTCCCGCAGTTTCTCAGAAGCCGATTTCGAAAAAATGAAGAATACTGCTGTGAAGGATCTGCTGAAAATGGTCATGGATAAAGACGAGAACAAGCATATGCAGGGACCCGGAGAGAAGAAGGCAGATGAACCGAAGAAAGAAAAGCCGGAGCCCGGTGCTCCAGGCAAAGACAGGAACAGCGCCAGGGACGATGCTGGAGACACAGTAAGAAATAAAGATAAAGACAAGGATAAAGATAAAGATAAAAGTAAAGCCGGCCCCAACACCGGAAAAGCCGACAACAGGAATATCGGCAAAAACACTGACAACAACAGCAGGCACGGCGACAGCAAGCCGGGAGGCGTACAAGGCGGATCCCCGAAGGAGGACAAAAGCAGGGACAGCAAAACCGGCCCGGGAGCAGTTGGGAACAATGACAAGAAAGGCGGCAATAATAACGGAAAGAGNATTGGTGCCGACAAACAGAAAAATAACANCAAAGAGACAGCCAGTACAAAAAAGAACCAGCCTGGCTGGGNCGACATAAAAAAAGCTCTTGAAAAGCAAAGCGAGGAACTGAAAAAGGAAAGAGAACGGCTCAGAGAAGACCTGCTCCGGCAGATAACCGGCAATAAGAAAAAGGACAGCAATGTCCCCAATGGTNCGGGCCGCAACGGATCGGATGCAGGGAAAGACAGCAGGGACAACAAAGCTAAAAACGACAAGGGCAATGAAAAAGATAGAAAACAGAAAGACAGCGGGAAGAAAAGATGAAGCCATCGACCTGAATTGCAAAAATTCAGCAAATACGCATACATACTTACGCCGGACACGCTCCGGCGTGATGGGCCAAAGCATGTAAGCAAACTGAATCGATAGGTTTTTGCAGGATCGTGTCAGAAAGTTTTTATGGCGGCATAACGCAAAATGACATAAAAACCTGTTCCTCTCAGCTATAATCGGGGATACGGGAGGGACAAGAGATGAAGATGACCGCTGTACAAATGAGTAAAACGAGCTATCTGCTAAAGCTCATCAATAAACTATTCCTTCAACGAAACAAGATCCTGCTATTCCTTACGACAATTTTGATTTCAGGCAGCAGCATATCCGGTGCGATCCCACTGGGAGCAGTATTTTTTGCTGCTTGCTGGAGTGCAGCTGTCCCGAGGCTCATGGTATCTGCTGCTGTAATACTGGGAACTCTGCTTCCTGGATCTTTCGGGCTTGTATATATGAACGCCGCATGCATGCTGCTATTCTGTCTTTTATCGATCCCGCTGAAGGACACCGGCGCAAAAATCAATGCCAGGGCTGCATTCACGGTATTTATCTCTATACTGGTGCCACATCTGGTGCGNTCAGGCATTTGGGGATTTCTGCTTTATGATATTCTGAAATCGATTTTCTGTTCATTCATATCTTTTGTATTCTATTTCATATTCAGGTTTTCCGTACCAGTCATCTCCGGTATGGTCAGGAAAGCCGTGCTTGACGGCGAGGATGCNGTCAGTACAGGCATCACTGCGGCACTGGCCGTTTCAGGATTCGGAGCGCTGCAGTTGTTTGGATTTTCGCTGAAGAATATTTTTTGCGTGCTGCTGGTGCTGTTTTTCAGCTTCAAATGCAGCGCGGGAGCCGGAGCTGCCACCGGGGCGGCGGCAGGTCTTATCGTCAGCGCTTCTTCGGGATTTACCCCGTCCACTGCAGGCACCTATGCCCTGTGCGGCCTGCTGGCTGGCATTTTGAGCAAGCTTGGAAAGGCCGGTTCAGCACTCGGCTTCATATTGGGAAGTATGATCCTCGCCATATACTTCAATGGGGCAGCAGAATCAACGCTCTATCTCAGAGATATACTGGCTGCCTCCGTGGTTTTTTTCATCGTGCCGGAAAAACTGACAGACCGTGTTACGGCTCCGTTTGCCGGAAGGTCGGCTGTGCTTGCTGACAGCAGGAGCTATTCCCGCAGGATCAGGGATCTGACGGCGGAAAGGCTNAGGAAATTTGCAGCAGCATTCATGGCATTATCCAGGACTTTCGGGGAGATGGCGCAAACCAGTGTTCCTTCGGAAAAGCATGACATAAACGTACTGTTTGACAGAGTGGCGGACAGGATCTGTCGGGACTGCAGTCTGTGTCTGCACTGCTGGGAACGCAGCTTTTATGATACATACCAGGTGATGTTCAGGATCGTTGAAAGTCTGGAGACAAGGGGACGAGTGGATGAAAGCGACATACCCGCCCACTTTCTGGACAAGTGCCCCAGGATAAACGACTTTGTCGATGCTGTGAACAATATGTATGAACTGTTCAAAGTCGGAGTGGTGTGGAAGAGTAAAATAGGAGAGAGCAGATCCGTGATCAGCAGGCAATTTGAAGGGATGTCCCGTATAATAGCCAATCTGGCCGAGGAAATCAACACTGACATCTCCTTCATAGGCCCTCTTGAAGATGCCATTGCCTCTGCACTGAAGAGGGAAGGCATTAAGGTAGAGGAAGTAGCGGCTTACAAGGGGATGTGGGGCAAATATGAGGTAACAGTACAGCATGGTTCCTGCGGCGGAGCAAGGAAGTGTACTGAAGTTATAGACAAAGTGGTTTCGGAGTCCACCGGCAGAAGGATGGTACGCAGTGACGAGGGGTGTTCGGAGTACATCGGCGGATGTATACTGAGATATATCGAAGCTGAGAACCTCAAGCTCACAACAGGGGTCGCACGTATTCCCAAATACGGCAGCAAGGTTTCAGGCGACAGTTTTTCGTTTATGGACGGAAGCAACGGCAAATATACATTGGCACTCAGTGACGGTATGGGTACCGGATACAGTGCGGCAGCACAGAGTAAAGCTGCGGTGGATATGCTTGAGAGTTTTCTCGAATCAGGCTTTGACAAGGACATGGCCGTGAACCTGATAAATTCTGTACTCGTACTGAGATCAGATGAAGACAACACGTGTACCATGGACATTGCCATGATAGACCTGTTCACCGGAGAAGTGGAATTTATCAAGATAGGTGCCGCGCCTACATACATCAAAAGGGACTCAAGGGTCGAGACAGTCAGATCGGCGTCACTGCCTGCCGGCTTACTTCCCGGAGTGGATGTGGAGCTTTCGCATAAAATAATGGATGCAGGCGATATGATCATAATGGTAACAGACGGGATAATAGACAGCATGGCCGGTGACGAGCCTGGAGACAGAGTTTTGCTGAGACATATCCGGCAAATGGAAAGCCTGAATCCACAACTGGTGGCGGAGGCGATCCTGGATGAGGCTGTCAGACGCTGCGATGGCAAGCCCTATGATGACATGACAGTGCTCGTGGCAAAGGTCTGGAAAAAGCCGCTTTAGCCGCATCCCCACCATCGGTGGAGCCGGCCTGTCATCTGGCGGACGGGCAGGCCAGGCGGCGGTGTTTCTGAACATAGGAAAATATTGAATAAAACCTTATTTTTTTCACAAACTATATCTGCCGGATATGTATCGGGTTATTTCCGGCATGCGATACAGGACATGGTCGGGAGGATAATATGGTGGCAGGCGATTCCAGGAGAGTAGTAGTCATAAAAAACATATCTTCTGATCTGATAGAGGAAGCTATACTGATCCTTAAAAGCGATCCGGGCAAAACAGCGGAGGATGACATGGGGAAAGCCGGGCGAAACAGATCGGGGCTGAGGAATGATTTCCTGCTCAAAGAAGCAGAGCGCATCATAAATGAATACATAAAGGAACACGGGCTTACTGCAAAACGGGATAAACGACTGTACCGCAGCAAGCTGACCCGCTTCAGGATGTCAGCCGACACATTTGTCAACATCCTGCTGGCATCTGCTGTGGTGCTGTTGCTGGCCATTATTGCTAAAATGCTGTGAGTGCACCGCCGGTCGTTTTTATTTGAACATAGTGTAAAGTTTTTGTAGGCATAAAAAAGCAAGTTACCTACTCAATGTGGTATTATCAAGTCAACAAACAAACATAACCAACAGAAGAGAGGTAACCTGCTATTATGATTGTACGTGAAATTTACGAAAAAATCATCCCCGAAATTGAGAAAAAAGTGGCGGAGGGATTGTCAAACGGGTCAGGATTTTCAGAACTGGCAGCCATAGTACATGAATGGGTAAACAAACTGGGGGTCCGAATCCTTGAACAGATAGCAGAAGATGCAGATAAAGCGTTCAAGGACTCAGCAGAAAGGAAACGACATTGGCAAATTGTTCGGAAAGATACACGCGGGATACTGACAGCCATGGGGCAAGTGAATATCACAAGGAATTATTACCGTCATAAAAAGACCGGAGAATATTCACACCTGGTGGATGAAGTATTGAAGCTTCCAGCCTATGACCGAATAGATGAGGGACTGAAAGCTGATCTGATATTAAAGGCATCGGGTATGTCCTACAGCAAAGCCGGAAGATCGAACAGTTATGCCGAGGTGAGCCGACAGACAGTTATGAGGTGCATAAGAGAGGCAGGAACGCTGGTACATGTTCCTGAATGCAGCAAGAAAAAGTCGGTACCGGTCTTATATGTTGAAGCAGATGAAGACCATGTGGCCCATCAGGACGGTCAGAACAGACAAGCAAAGTTAGTGTACGTACATGAAGGAGCCAAGCGAAATGGAAAGCGGTGTGAGCTTCAGAATGTTCACTATTTTGCGAGCACAAGCACAGATACTGAATCCTTGTGGACAGAAGTTTTGGAATACATAGACCAGACTTATGAGTTGGATCAGATAGAGAGGATTTATATAGCCGGTGATGGAGCTGGATGGATCAAAGAAAACACATGATAATGAACCAAGAATACCCAGGAAAACAGTAAATAGCATTCGCAGACGAGTTATGAAGAGCTTTGAAAACATAGGCAATATACCTGTTCTGCAGATGGCAGGCAGGACGAGCAGAGCTTATTTGGTAATTAGAGGTATTCAACGCGGGAACTTGATGTATTGAGTAGGATTTTGATATTTATTCCTACAAATTGTTGACACTATCATTCAACAGCAAACGTTTGACTTTTTGGGTCGAATCGCCTGATAATTGATGTTGAAATAGCTATTGCTCCTTTTCCCTGGCAGCAGGATGTGGAAATATCTGGGCCGGCTTTTTGAAATGCGCGTCTTTCGGATTCGTATTTGTCGCAATGGTATTCGGGCTGATATATACCTGCGGGTATATGTCGAAGCTGGCCACCGCCAAAAGGCGCCTAATCGACAAGGATTAACTGATCGACCGAGGTCAACATAATGAATGCCAGGCACGGCAGTTTGACGGTTATCATAGGCATCCTTCCGGATAAAACCGACTGACTGTCGTGCCTGGCACTCAGTTCACCAATCCAAGTCCTAGTTTAAGTTCCAGGTGCTTTCCCACACAAGTTCCAGGTGCTTTCCCACAGCATTTCACGGTTCCACAGCGGCATGGCCACATCAGTGTCTATGGAATTGGGCTTCTTTTTGCCGGTATACAGCATGAGGTCTCCTTCATTCCGCTCATAACTGTAGTCTGACAGGAAGGCAATGTTCTTTTCGTTTACCGGAACGAAACAGCTGGCATCGTCGGAGATACTTGTTTCACGTCCTTCGACGTTTATGCACAGGGTGCCGCTCCTGCTTCTGCCGCTGTAATCTTTCAGGTATATCAGCCTGTTGCTGCCTTTATAATTGTACAGGCTCGGGATATAAACATCAGATGCCAGAAGTTTGCCGTTTATGTATATGTCGCCGGAAGAATCCTTTACATCTTTGCAGTAATATATGTTATCGTTCCCGTTCCCGAAGATGTAGCCTGCAACTTCTTCGTCGATTTTTACCGGCTCTCCGGCAATGCCGTTCTTAATGGTCACTGACATCAGGTTGCCGTATCCTATGCTGTAACTAAAGCTATCCAGGAAGTACAGTGTACCGTCGCTGCTGAAATCCAGGAAAGCCGGGGATTCACAGTTCAAGACAGATTCCTTGCCGTTTGCGGCGATATATAAATNTTCAGAACAGGTCCTGGTTGCCCTGATCCTGTCCTGGATATTGTAGACATAGTCATATTCGGAATAGCCCACAAATTCTTCTGTGAAAAGATCGGACATTTTAAGCCTTTCACCGTCAGAGGAAACATATTTCTGGTATAAAACGGCATTTGTCTTCTGAGATGAATCGAGGACATAATATATGTTATCTGCTACGACTGTTTCCGTACCACTATTCCAGTAACATAATGAAACATTGGTATAGGTCACGGCGTTTTCTTCGCTGTCGAAAACGTTTCTCAGGGATTTCCTGAATTCCTGGGCCTTAAGATTTCGATAAGCTTCTTCGTACTCCCTGTTATACTTATCCACCTCTTTTTCCCATTGCTCATATTCTTTATAATACTTCTCTACGGCAGCATTGTAGGCTTCCTGATTGGTTTCGGTGATCCAGTACCCCCATTCGTTGGTTTCGGGATGTCTTTCAAATCCCCAGAAAGAGTCACTGATCCATACCTTTTCCTGGTAATCATATATGTCCGGATAGACGGGCTTTTCCGGATAATTCGGTTCCGGAAGCACTATTTCTTTCTTGTCCGTCTCGGCCATGTCATCGTCTATGAAGTCCGACAGCTTGTTTACGACAGTTTCTTCCTTCAGGTAGTAAACAGTGCCGTCATCATTGACCGATATTACTCTTTTTATCTCTGAGGCTATTTTTTCCTTGTCTTTGCCGGATTTTTTCCTGTACAGCGAACCGTTATCATAATT
>JGI24709J26583_10002293_pt1 | contig 15896 bp, 18 predicted proteins | sample BioPla2DNA1_FD_26583 | JGI IMG/M metagenome (IMG submission 26583) | reverse complement strand
ATGAAGAATCTTATGCGTTGACGTTTAAGATCCTTCGCTGACGCTCAGGATGACAATAACGTGATGTGAGAGATGGGATGTGAGAAGTGAGATGTTTGCTCGTATTATTCTTAATATGAGCTTTGCGAATATCAAGAAAGTTGCCGCCGCGGCAGCAAGGCAATTTTCTTAAAATACGAGTAACTAAAATAATATTATTAATTTTATTTTGAGAAAATGGGTAATAAATAGGTAAACATAAATAAAGGAGGTTAGAGTTGTGATATACGACGTAATAATTATCGGAAAAGGGCCTGCGGGATTATCTTGTGCTATTTATACCACCAGAGCTAATTTAAAGACCCTGGTTATCGGAAAAGATGACAGCATGCTGTTAAAGGCTGATAAAATAGAGAATTACTATGGATTTGCAGAGCCGATTAGTGGTAAAGAGCTACTGGAAAAGGGGACGGCTCAGGCCCTCAGACTTGGAACTGAAATCATTGAGGATGAAGTTGTCAGCATTGAAAAAACAGACAGATTTAAATTAACCGGAGTAAATGGCGAGTATGAAGCAATGACTGTACTGATTGCTACGGGAGCTCCGGTTGTAAGAGTACCTGTAAAAAATCTCAGCAAGTTTGAAGGAAACGGCGTTAGCTATTGTACCACATGTGATGGTTTTTTCTATCGCAATAAAAAGGTTGGAGTTCTAGGCTACACTGATTATGCTGTTCATGAAGCAATTGATCTGGCTGCTTTTACTCAGGATATTACCCTTTATACAAATAATATGCCATTAAGTGTTTCAGAAAATCTGAAAGAGAGCCTTAGTAAATTTAGGATAAATACGACAAAAATCAAGGAGCTTCAGGGACAGGAACGAATAGAAGAGATAGTATTTGAAGACGGCAGTAAGGATAGTATAGAAGGTCTTTTTATAGCCTATGGAAGCGCTTCATCCACCAGCTTTGCACTTAAGATGGGAATTGCCACTGAAGGAAAGAGTATTATTGTAAATGACAAAATGGAGACTAATATCCCTGGCTTATTTGCCGCAGGAGACTGTACAGGTGTGTTCAAACAGGTTGCAGTTGCTGTGGGGCAGGGAGCTCTTGCGTCAAGACAAATAACCGATTATGTCAGAAATATGAGAAAAGACGGATGAAAATCCGTCTTTCCTTAGTAATAAAGGAGGAATCTATATAAAATTTAAAAAAATGTACCCGCTCCATAAGGAGCGAAAAAAAAGGGGATAATAAAGGGGTATATCTAACTACGTTAATTGCTGCATTTAATGTTTCTTATAGACTTCGTTATTTGCTATGACATTTTCATAACTATTTCTGTTTACATATATATTATAATTAATTACAATTCCTTTTATAAGCGTAAAAACAACAAAAAAAACATTAATTATTTTTATCTGTTTAGTGCAACTTGTCATGGTCAAACTGCAATAAAAACAATTATAATTCAATGAATTTCTTGTAATCTAATTTATTCTTTTCACAGTAATCCATTAAACTGAAAATAATCTTCTTACCGCCGCCTATGCCGGTATTTAAGAATCTGTAAAGATGTGCCGGGTCTATCCCCAATTCCCTGCTGAATTTGTTGTAGTTGCCCTTGTAACGGATATCCATGAGTTCCTTGATTTTCTCTCTGTTTAACCTGCTTTTCATGTCCATATCTCCGTTTCGCATATGTTGGAAAAGAAAGCATTATACTAAATTATGTATAATATTACATCAATAGCTTTGTTTTGTAAAGTGAAACGTAAAAAACAATATTAGAGGATTGAGAGAATAAAAGGGTGTTTCTGTTCATAAATATAAAAATGGATTCAGACATGAGGTGTGGATTATGAAAAAATTTAGAGTTATAGCTGTTATAATGATTTTGGCTCTTGTGATGTGTTCTTGTGGCTCGGCTAAGACTAATGGCGATGAGATGGAAGAAGATCTTACACCGACAAGCAGCCTGACCATTGATGAAGAAGAAGCAGCTGTACTCAACGAAAAGGTGCCGGTGGTTCTATATTTTGGCGATGAACAGCAAACCAAACTGATTAAGGAAATACGTTATGTTGACATTAAGGAAGCAAAAAAGGGTGCCGAAACCCTTGCTTCAGTTTTGGTTAAGGAGCTGATAAAGGGCCCAAAAGCAGAAGGCCTTACTCCTCTTATTCCGGAAGGCACTACTTTACGAGGTCCGGTTACAATTGATGAAAGGATTGCCACAGTTGACTTTACAAAAGAATTTATAGATAACCATCCAGGAGGCAAAGTTCTTGCCGAGCTTACTGTCTATTCAATTGTTAATTCTCTTACTGAAATGAAAGAAATTGAGAGGGTTAAAATTACTATAAACGGTAAGACAACAAAGAATTTCAAGGACAATGTAACATTAAGCAGCGAATTTCCAAGAAACGATGCCATTGTAAATAAAGAGGTGGGGCTTGTACTGCCTGAAGACAGCGGCCTTACGCCGGTAGGCAGTATTGATGAAGATGTGATTCTTGATATACCAGAAGATGAAGAACCGCTTGAATAATATAATCGTGTAAAGTATAATTTATTGAAAGAAGTAGGTTGTAAAACAGAACCATATTAGGGGAGCATAGATGCTCCCCTTGTAATTGTTGGTGGAGGTTGTCGGGTGAGTAAAATAAAAGTAACCGTTCTGTTTGGAGGTCAATCCTCTGAACATGAGGTTTCCAGAATATCTGCCCAGTGTGTGCTTGAGAACATTGACAGAAATCGGTTTGAAGTTCAGACAATAGGCATAACAAAAAATGGTGAATGGCTCAGGTATGAAGGTGATATCAGTTTAATAGGGTCAGGAAAGTGGGAGGAAGAAGCACGAAGTCAGCTCCGGAAAGTAAAGGATGCAGGTATATTAAGCAAAGATATTGAAAATGTTCCAACCTGCAGGGCACTGGTGAGCTTTAGTGACAAAGACAATCCCAAAGGAACCGTTGATGTTGTTTTTCCGATTCTTCACGGTCCCAATGGTGAGGATGGTTCAGTGCAGGGGCTGCTGCAGCTGGCCGATGTTCCATATGTAGGCTGTAATATACTGGCATCTGCAGCTGGTATGGATAAGGCATTTTCCAAATTGGTTTTCGCCGATGCCGGGATTCCCCAGGCCGATTATTTGGTAGTAATGAGATCAGAAATAGATGAAAAAAATGATGATATTTTAAATGAAGTTGCAGAAAAGCTAGGCTGGCCATGTTTTGTAAAGCCTGCCAACGCTGGTTCATCGGTAGGTGTCAGTAAAGTAAAAAGACCTGATGATCTGATGTCTGCTCTTCAATATGCTGCTAAATATGATTCCAAAATACTGATTGAAGAGTTTATTAATGGAAGAGAAGTGGAATGTGCGGTTTTAGGCAATGACAATCCTATAGCATCTACGGTTGGAGAAATCCTTCCCAGCAATGAATTTTATGACTATAATGCAAAGTATATAGATGGTAAATCAGATACAATAATACCTGCCGATATCGATAAAAAGATAAAGGAACAGGTAAGGGAATATGCAGTAAGGGCTTTTAAAGCATTGGGCTGCTCAGGGCTTTCACGGGTGGATTTTTTTGTGGAAGAATCGGGCAGAGTTGTATTAAATGAAATTAATACTATGCCGGGCTTTACTGATATAAGTATGTACTCAAAGCTCTGGGAGGCCAGCGGCATCCCTTATACCCAGTTGATAACCAGACTCATTGAATTAGCATTTGAAAGCTACCATCAAAGAACTCGCTCATATGAAAGGAAGTAAAAGTGGAAAAACAAGTTTTAATTACAGTTAACAGTGTTATGGACGATTCCTCCGGAGAATCCGATGAAATGAGTTTTATCACAGAGGGAATTCTCTACAGGGAAGATGATAATTTCGTTATAAGCTATGAAGAAAGTGAAATTACCGGGCTGGATGGCACCACCACAACACTGAGGGTTAACAAGAACTCAGTAACACTATCAAGGCACGGCAGTGTTGATACTACAATGTTTTTTGAAGAAGGGAAAACACATCTTTCTGACTATGATACTAAATATGGAACTGTCATGTTAGGTATTACAGCAAAAAAATTAGATGTTAATCTCAGTGAATCCGGCGGTGACATTAAAGTAGATTATATACTTGAATATAATCGTTCCTATGGCGGGAAAAACAGCCTTCATGTAAGTGTTAGTGAACGAAAAAATTAATTACACAAGAAAATGGAATGGGGTTTAGGAGAATGAACAATATTTTTGACCAAATACGGGAGCAGCTTTTTAAGGTAGTGAAAGGGGCATTTTTTGCGTGCGAAAAGAAAGGGAGCCTTCCCGGGATCCAAATTGACGATATATTAATTGAAGTACCGCGGGAACGAGACTTCGGTGATTTCTCAACAAATATTGCCATGCAGGTATCCAAACAGGCCAAGATGCCTCCAAGAAAAACAGCAGAGCTTCTGGTCTCCGAGTTTGATTTTTCCGGAACATATATAGAAAGAGCAGAGGTTGCAGGGCCGGGATTCTTAAATTTCTATCTGAAAAAAGATTGGCTCTATGAGTCATTGCACATTATACAGGAAAAACAAGATAAATACGGAGAAGTTGATTTAGGAAAGGGAATAAAGGTAAACGTTGAATTTGTCAGCGCCAATCCCACAGGGCCGCTTCATATGGGCAATGCCAGAGGCGGCGCTCTGGGAGATTGTCTGGCCAGTGTGCTTTCAAAAGCAGGATATGATGTTACAAAGGAATTCTATATAAATGATGCCGGTAATCAGATTGAAAAGTTTGGTATATCATTGGAGGCCCGTTATCTCCAAATTGTTCTGGGAGAAGATAAAGTAGAGTTCCCTGAAGACGGATATCATGGTGAGGATATTATTGAGCATGCCAAAGCCTATTATGAAAAAAACGGAGATATTCTCCTGGAAAAATCCCCCGAGGAAAGACGCAAGATATTGGTGGATTATGCCCTTCCCATAAATATAAAGAAAATTCGTGAGACTCTTGAAGCCTATGGAATTACTTATGATGTGTGGTTTTCGGAAAAAACACTACATGAAAGTGGTGCAGTCAAAAAGACCATTGATTTTCTCACCGAGAAGGGTTATACGGTTGAAAAGGATGATGCCATCTGGTTAAACGGAGAAAAGCTCGGTCTGGAAAAAGATGAGGTTTTGGTAAGGAATAATGGTATCGCCACATACATGGCGGCGGATATAGCCTATCATTACAATAAATTTATTACCCGTGGCTTTGACTGGGCTATAGATTTGTGGGGAGCAGACCATCATGGACATGTTGCCAGAATGAAGGCGGCAATGGAACCCTTCGGTGTGAAAAAGGACAGGCTGGAAGTTGTCCTGTTCCAACTGGTAAGACTCTACCGTAACGGTGAGCTGGCACGTATGTCAAAAAGGACGGGAAAAGCTATTTCACTGGAGGACTTACTGGAAGAAGTCGGCAGGGACGCCGCTCGTTTCTTCTTTAATCTTAAAACCTCCGGAAGCCATTTGGATTTTGATTTGGATTTGGCTGTTAAGCAGTCGAATGATAACCCTGTATTCTATGTTCAGTACGCTCATGCCCGTATTTGCAGCCTTCTAAGAAAACTTAAAGAAGAAGGAGTAGAACCAAAGCCCGTTGAAGCTGTAAATCTTACCTTATTGAAGGAAAATGAAGAGATTGAGCTTATAAGGAAACTCTCAGAATATCCTGAAGAGATTGGGCTGGCGGCTAAAACGCTTGAACCAAGCCGCTTAACACGTTATGTTATGGATGTTGCAGCGCATTTTCACAGCTTTTATAATGCTTGCCGGGTCAAAGGTGAGGATGAGGACTTGATGATGGCAAGGATAATTCTTGTGGATTGTACCAGAATTGTGATAAAAAATATTCTAGAACTGATAAAAATAGATGCTCCAGAAAAAATGTAGCAGACATTTAATGGACAAAGGTGTACTATTGGAGGGGAATACTATGAGCTTATTAAAAGAGTGGCAAGAGAGACTGGAAAACCAGCATACCAATGAGAATCAAGAGTTTCTTGAAAACTATTTGGAAAAAGAAAAGGAAGCCTATAAAAAAATACTCTCATCGGGAACCACAAGTCTCACAGGCAGGGTTGATGAACTGGCAAAAGAATATGATATGGACAATGTTACATTCATGGGGTTCTTAGATGGCATAAATACCAGTCTTGACAGCAGCCTGGACCTGGAGACTCTTACAGAAGAAAGTGAAATAGATAAAAGTATCATACTTTATAAGCTGTACTACAATATGCTTGGTGCAAAGGCTCACTGGCTTTATGGGCTTGAGGAATGGGACGAATTATTAACAGACGAGGAACGTGCATCCATAAGGAAACAGTTTAACGAGGATCATCGTGCGGTTAGTACAAAGGTTGGAAGGAATGATCCGTGCCCCTGCGGGAGCGGTAAAAAATACAAAAAGTGTTGTGGCGCCTGATATTGATAGCCCGGTATTTATAGACATTAGCTGCCACTATAGGAGGTCGCATGCTAAAAGTTAAGGATTTATCAAAGAAGTACGAAAAGGTTTTAGCAGTCAACAAAGTCTCATTTGAAATCGACAGCGGTGAGATAGGCGTGTTAATAGGACCTAACGGTGCCGGCAAAAGCACAACCATTAAATCAATAGCAGGTCTATTGCGGTTTGAAGGAGAAATCACTATAGATGGTAAGCCTAATAAAAGCATTGAAGCTAAGAGAATATTTGGATACGTGCCAGAGTCACCGTCATTGTATGATTCTCTTAGTGTATGGGACCATTTGGAGTTTGTGGCGAGAGCTTATAAATTACAGGACTGGACTGACACTGCTGAGGAGCTTCTGGCCCGCTTTGACATGGATGATAAAAAGAAAAAGATTGGAAAAGACCTGTCAAAAGGCATGCAACAGAAGGTTAGTATATGTTGTGCCCTTTTAATTAAACCTCGTATGGTAATGTTTGACGAACCCATGATTGGCCTTGACCCAAAGGCTATAAAAGAACTAAAGGAAATGCTTCTGGAGCTTAAAGCCTCAGGCTGCGCCATTCTTATAAGTACTCATATTCTTGACTCAATTGCAGATATATGGGACAAGGCTCTGATAATGAATAAGGGTGAAATTGTATTTAACAACACAAGGGACGTCATGGCATTAAGCGGTGAATCCTTAGAACATATCTTTTTCTCCAAAACTGAGGAGGAGGTAGCAGCCCAATGAGTCCTATGCTGTTTATTATGAGGAAAACCCTTAAAAACCTCATAAAAGGGGTTTTTAAGAAACCCATTCTATTTATTGGTTATCTTTTTATTGCTCTTTTTGTTGTAACCATGCTTATCGCTTCCTTTGCAATGCCCTCAGGTTTAATAAGGAGTGGCTCGAGTGATTTATATATAGGAATAATAACCATTGTTTTTTTATTTATGTATTACACAACATTGAAATTAGGCGTTGATAAAGGCAGTACTTATTTCAGGGCAGCAGATGTGAACCTGGCCTTTACTGCTCCGATAAAGCCGAACCATATTTTGCTTTATGGCTTTATTAAGCAGCTGGGCGGAACGGTCCTTTTTCTGTTTTTTGCCCTGTGTCAGATTCCAAACTTAAAGAACAACTTTGAAATGGAGCCTTACGGTACATGGATGATACTGCTGGCAACCATTATGTATACCCTGTCATACCCTTTGATTAGTATGGTTTTATACTCATGGGCCACAAAGAAAGACGGGAGAAAAAAGCTGCTGAAAAGGTCTTTTGATGTTTTGGCATTAGCAATAGCTGTTCTGGTCTTATTAAGTCTTGCCAGAACCCGCAATATTACCGAAACTCTGGGGGATGTCTTTAATAATCAAATAGCAAAATACTTTCCTGTTATCGGATGGACAAGCTCCATCGCCATTGCATCTGTGAAAGGTTTCACCACTGAATTCTGGGTAGGATTAATCGGCATGTTATCGCTTATTCTGGGAGCTGCTGTTACACTTTATAATATGAATCTTGATTATTATGAGGATGTTTTGGAAAGTACAGAGTATTTTGAAGCAGCCAGGAAAGCAAAAAAAGAAGGAAGAAATATGACATTCGGGGTCAAAGTTAAGGACAGAGTGAAGCAAAAGCTGTCCGGAACCGGAGCCAGCACAATTTTCTACAAACAATTGCTGGAACTTCGAAAAACTGCTTATGTACTTTTTTTTGACAGATCATCGGTAACAGTTATAATAGCTGCTATTATGTTTAGACTGGTTATACCCGATAATGCCCAGGTACCTTCATTATTAATGATTCTTTTCTTCGCCCTTTATATGTTGCTGCTCTTACAGGTACAGTGCAGAATAGGCATGGAGTTGGAAAAACACTATATTTTTCTTATCCCGGCCTCCTCCTATGAAAAGCTGTTTTTTGCCACCCTGGGTGAGCATATCAAGAATCTATTTGACGGTATTGTTTTGTTTGTACTATCAGGAATACTCTTTAAAGCACCGCTGGTAATTGTCATAAGCTGCATTATCACGTATACTTTATTTGGTGCTGTTTATACATACAGTGACGTTCTAACCCGAAGACTGTTTGGACGAATTCATAGCAAAGCGATTTTGTTTTTTGTAAAAGTGTTAATAAACTTATTAATAATTGTGCCCGGCGGTATCGCAGCAGGGATAGTTATATTTATTACTCAAAGCGAGTTTTTTATGATATGCGCTTTAGCCGGCTGGAGCTTTGTCTTGGTGGTAACACTCTTTATGTTTACAGCGGGTATTTTAAATAATCTGGAAACTGTTAGTTAAGGGACACTGCGATAAAGGAAAGAAGGTGTGATGTGGAAGTTCGGTTTGCGAAGTATAATGACTTTGAGGGGATAATGGATTTATATGAATTTCTGAATCCAGGGGATACTTTGGCCCCCCTCAACCATCTAAAAAATATTTGGGATGAGATAATGAATGATTCCCAAAGATATAGGTATGTGGTGGTTGAGGATAAGGATAAGCTATTGGCAACAAGTTGTATTACTATTATTCCAAATCTGACCAGAAAAGGCCGGCCATATGCTTTAATTGAGAACGTAATCACTCACCCCGATTATAGAAGAAAAGGCTTTGGAAGAGCGATGATTCAACTGCTGCTTGATTTTGCACGGGATAATGATTGTTATAAGGTAATGCTCTTAAGTGCAGCTAACCGTACGGCTGCTCACGAATTCTATAAAAGTATGGGTTTCAACGGAGACATTAAGAAAGGATTTACATATTACCTGGTATGATAAAGCTGTGAATATATAAATGACATTGAATTCATACAGATTTTTCGAAGAATTCTTTAATTTAATATAAGATTCTTAATAGTATAAAAGACAGATCACAGAAGTGTGGTCTGTCTTTTTGGTACGCCCGACACGATTCGAACGTGCGACACCAAGTTTAGGAAACTTGTGCTCTATCCAACTGAGCTACGGGCGCATACAGCTGTACAGTGCATAAAAGCTTAAGATTTGTGCAATTGATATTATACGCCAATGAGATAAAACATGTCAAGAAGACTATTTATTTTACCTTATTGCTTTATCTCGTTAACGTGATATAATATTATTGTTTTCATATAGAGTTAAAATGGAGGATAAGAGAATGAAAAAAGTATTGTCAATATTCCTGGTATTAACCATGGTTTTTGTATTAGCTGCCTGCGGGGCACAAAAAACTAATACAAATGCTGAAGACAGTGATCTAGCATATGTTAAGGCAAATGGTAAACTTATTATCGGATACACCGATTATGCTCCCATGAATTATACAGATGAAAATGGTACATTTACAGGTTTTGACACAGAACTGGCCATGTTGGTTTGTGAAGAACTCGGTCTTGAGCCTGAGTTTGTTGAGATTAACTGGGATACAAAAGAAGTAGAGCTAAATGCAAAGTCTATTGACTGCATCTGGAACGGTCTGACCATCGATGATGAGCGTAAGGCTACCATGGAAATAACAAAACCTTATGTGAAGAATGCCCAGGTGGTTCTGGTGAAGGAAGGTACGGTCTATGAAAGCACAGCATCCTTAATTGGCAAGGCAGTTGCTGCCGAACAGGGATCCGCCGGAGAAAATGTTATTCTGGCCGATGATAATCTGAAGCAGGCAACCTTAGTTCCTAAGACATTACAGACAGAATGCTTAATGGAAGTAAAAGCCGGAACTTCAGACGCTGCAGTCCTGGACTTGACACTTGCCAACACCATGACTGGTAAAGGTACAAACTATGAGGATATTATTATTGTTGACCACCTGGCAGAAGAGGACTATGGGGTTGCATTCCGTAAAGGCTCCGATATTTGTGCAGAAGTAAATAAAATTTTTGATAAACTGGTTGCTGATGGCACCATGGGTAAATTAGCTGAAAAATATGGACTGGATTTAGCAGACTAAATTTAATGCACACAGCTAATTAAAGGAGAGGCAGAGTGCAAAATCTCTGCCTTATTGTATACATTTGAGGTAACTACATATGAATCAGATTCCAGTAATTATTAGCCGCTTATCGGAAAGTTTTTTAATAAATTGCAGGCTCTTTGTATTAACACTTGTATTTTCCCTACCCCTTGGGCTGTTGATTGCATTTGGGTCCATGTGCCGATTTAAGCCACTTCGTTGGCTGGTACGGACCTTTGTTTGGATTATCCGGGGAACACCGCTGATGCTGCAGCTTATCATTATATTTTACGGGCCCGGTCTTCTGGGGATGTCTATGACATGGCCCAATGGTGATGCGGGACGTTTTACAGCAGCAACAGTAGCCTTTGTAATCAATTATGCCTGTTATCTTTCTGAGATTTATCGCGGCGGTATTGAAAGCATACCGAAAGGACAATATGAAGCAGGTCAGGTCCTGGGAATGACAAAGGGACAGATTTTCTTTAAAGTAACACTGCTTCAGGTGGTGAAACGGATCCTTCCACCTGTTGGTAATGAGGTAATTACCCTGGTGAAGGATACATCCCTAGCCCGTATCATTGCTAATAAGGAAATTATTATGATGGCCGGAGAATACAGCAGTAAAGGGCTTATTTGGCCACTGTTTGCAACAGGTGTTTATTTCCTCATCTTCATAGGGGTGTTAACAGTACTGTTTGACTATCTTGAAAAAAAATTGAGTTATTTTCATGCATAAAGGAGGGAAGTGTTTATGTCAGTTTTAGAAGTTAAAGATTTAGGAAAACGTTTTGATACCCTTCAGGTATTGCATGGGATTAGTTTTTCATTGGAAAAAGGAGAGGCAATAGCAATTATTGGGTCTTCCGGAAGCGGAAAGACCACTCTGCTCCGATGTCTTAATTTTCTGGAGAAACCCGACAAAGGAACTATCATCGTAAACAATAATGTTATTTTTGATGCAATGGATGCTGCCACACAGAAAGAGAGCGAGGTACGAAAAAAACGCCTGCATTTTGGCTTGGTTTTTCAAAACTTTAACCTGTTTCCTCAGTATACAGTTCTAAAGAATGTTACTCTGGCAGCAGAAATGCTGGCAAAGGAGCGGCCAGACTATAAACAGAATAAAAAAGCTATTTTAGAGGGAATTCAGGAAAACGGGAAAAGACTTCTGTCTCAGGTTGGTCTTTCGGATAAACTTGATTATTACCCTCATCAGATATCGGGTGGACAACAGCAGCGGGTAGCCATTGCCCGTGCTCTGGCTTTGGAACCCGACATTTTGTGTTTTGATGAGCCCACCTCGGCTTTAGACCCTGAGCTTACGGGGGAAGTGTTGAAGGTTATCCGAAATTTGGCAGAGCGTAATACAACTATGATTATAGTTACACATGAAATGAATTTTGCCCGGGATGTAGCTGACAGAATTATTTTTATGGACGAAGGTGTAATTGTTGAGCAGGGCAAACCACAAGAAGTATTTGATAATCCAAAAGAAGAGCGAACAAAGCAGTTTTTAGCCAGATATACTGAAGGCAAATGAAATCGGTGTTAACCGTCTTTTTGTACATGCTTTTGTGACACGTTTGCACCTCGAAGAATAGCATATATTATGAATATACAACTGCAGGTAAAAATTGTGGATTGTATCGCACTTTATGATTCTGGGAATTATGCTTATAGAGTATGCAGGGTGTTTGAACAAAAAGGTATCGTTTTTCAGGTAATCTCAACTCCCTGCAAGGTGACAAAGACCGGCTGCGGCTACTGCCTCCTGTTTCCTGATAAGTATTTGGACCAGGTGATTAATGTCAGTGCGGCAAATGGTTTTCAGGTAAAAGAGGTTTATAGAATAGAATATAATCAGGGCAGAAAAAAATACATAAGAATTATTTAGGAGATGAAGGCTTGATAAATTCTAAGGATGTACTTGATACCATTAAAGAACTGTCTGTTACTGCGGGGAAAGAAATACTGAAACTTTATAGAAAAGACATTCCGATTGAATACAAAGAAGATAAATCTCCTGTAACCAAGGCTGATAAAATTGCCAATGATATTATTATCAGCGGGCTTAACAGAGCATTTCCCGATATTGGGATTTTGGCAGAGGAATCGTCTGACGACCTTTCAAGGCTGGAGAGGAGGTATTGTTTTTTAGTTGACCCTCTTGACGGTACCAAGGAGTTTATCAAAGGAAATGATGAGTTTACTGTTAACATTGCCCTTACAGAATGGGGAAAGCCAATTGGAGGAGTAATATATGTTCCTGTTTATAAAGAGCTTTACTATGGATGGGCAGGTGAGGGAGCATTTTCTTTGATAAACGGCGTGAAAAAGCGTCTCCATGTATCCAAAAGAATAGGCGATATCAGATTGGCAAAGAGCCGTTCCCATCATTCTAATTTACTGGACAAGCTTATTGCTGAAAACCACATAAGCCACATTATTGTAGCCGGCAGTTCATATAAGGGCTGCCTTCTGGCCAGAGGCGATGTTGAGGCATACTACCGGTTCGGACGCACCATGGAATGGGATACAGCTGCTATGGAAATAATAGTTACCGAAGCAGGAGGGATTTTTTCGGGAATGGATGGAAATCCGTTATTGTATAACAAGAAAAACCCTGAAAATCCTCAGGGCTTTTATTTGCTTAACAGCGAAGAAAACAAGCTCACTGTTCCTACGGAATAAGCACTTTTATATGTTTAGGAAGCAATTCAACAGATATACAGGTTTCAAGGCTTATTTCACCGTCAATATTAACGGGGAAAGGATTTTTACTTTCTATTCTTGCTTTTGTCCCTCTTGATATATTAACTTCTTTCATGCTTTCGTGCTTTCCTTTTTGAAACAGAGGGAAAAATCTAAGAATTCTCCAGCGCGGAAGTGAATCAACCAAATAAAAATCTAGTATTCCATCATCCATTTTAGCACTGGGAGCCGCCAGCATACCTCCGCCGTAGTAAGTGCCATTGGCAAAGATAGTTAATAGAAACTCTTTTTCAAATGGCTTGTTATTATCAAGTGTAATTTTAAGCTTATACTTTTTGCACTTAATCAAAGTAACCAAAACGGCTAAAATATAGGACATGGAACCCGTTATAAAAGGGAACCTCTTAAAATAACGGCTGTTTAGTACCACCTCTGCATCAAATCCTACAGACGCTATGTTGAAAAAATATTTTTCGTTTAGCCTGCCTAAATCTATGGTTGTTGAAGTGGCGAAAGGGAGCACTCTGATTAATTTTAAAGGATCAATTACGGGATACAGATAACGTGCGACGTCATTGCCTGACCCGCATGGTATAATACCGAGCTCAACATTGGAGAAACCTTCAATACCGTTAATAACCTCGTTAAGAGTACCGTCTCCGCCAACTGAATAAATCCGGACATCCTCGCCAGTAGAAGCTATCTTTTTAGCAATTTCTGTTGCGTGTCCCGGTGCTTCTGTTATGTAAATTTTAAATGAATGAATAAAATTTTTAAATCGGGACTTTATGCTCCCTATCATTTGCAGGCTGCGGCCTTTACCGGCAGCAGGATTAATTATAAAAGCATGATGCAAAATCAATCACCTTAGTTGTTTTTTATTTATTTTATCACATATTTCAACACATATCTTGGATTTTCTACAAATATTATTTATACTAAAGACTTTTTAATAACTATTGATTTGGGTTTTGACTAATGATAATTAACAAAAAATGACGGCGGAACAGTATATTTTCAGTCATCATATGTTATTGTTTTCGGGTTTGATATTATGCTATATTTAACGTGCCGGTATTTTCACAAAGCCGGACAAAATATAAAAGAAGTATTTCGAATCATATCCCCATGAGGGAATGAGAACGGAGGAAAAAATGAAAAAAGTATTCAAAAATCCCAGAAACCTTGCATTTCTTGGACTAATGCTTGGTATCACCATAATTCTGGACATGACACCCTTGGGAATGATTCCACTGGGAGCAATCAGTGCTACAATTATTCACATCCCGACAATAATTACAGGTATTGTATTAGGACCTGCAGCCGGGTTAATAATGGGAACGGCACTGGGGTTTGTAGGGTGGATACATGCTCTTACACGGCCCGCAACCATTCTGGACCCATTCTTTATGAACCCCCTTATTTCAGTTCTTCCCAGAATATTTATAGGCGTTATCGCATATTTTGTTTATCTTGGAGTGACAAAACTAATAGAAAAAAAGTCTGTAAAAAGTGCTGTGAGTACATTTATTGGGGGTATGGCAGGAAGTATTACAAATACCATATTGGTTTTTCTGATGCTTTATCTGATTTACGCAAAAGAATTGGTTGAAAAAGCAGGGATGTCTTTTGGCGTGATTCTGGTATCGGTAATCACGACAAATGCGATAGCCGAGGCTATTATCAGCGGACTGATAACCATGACCGTTGCATCGGCTTATTTTCGCTACGCTAAGACCCAAAAAACATAATTTGGAGTTGAATGTTTGTGAGTAAAATTATTGGTATTGATGTTGGAGGCAGCACCACTAAAATTGTCGGTTATGACCAGGAACAGCTTTTTAGTCCTCTTCTTGTAAAGGCTAATGATCCTGTTTCATCAATCTATGGTGCATTCGGAAGATTTTTAAATGAGAACAAGCTGCAGCTTAACGAAATCGACAGAATAATGATAACCGGCGTGGGTGCAACATTTATTGAGGAGAATATATTCGATATTCCAACCTACAAAGTAGGAGAGTTTCTGGCTATAGGGATGGGAGGATTATTCCTGAGCCGACTGAAAAGAGCCATAATAGTAAGTATGGGAACAGGTACTGCATATGTTATGGCCGATAATGACAAGGCGTATCATATAGGTGGTACGGGAGTAGGCGGTGGTACCTTATTGGGTCTTTCAAATCGTATGCTGAATGTGAGGAACTTTAATGATATTGTTGACATGGCCAAAGGCGGGGATTTAAGCCATATCGATCTTTCCATAGCTGATATATCCCATGACAATGTTGGAGGATTAACCAGTGAAACCACTGCATCTAATTTCGGAAAAATAATTGATCGTGCAACAAAGGCCGATGTTGCCCTGGGAATAATCAATCTTGTATTTCAGACAATCGGCATGATGGCAGTATTTGCATCCAGAAACGAAAAAGTAAATGATGTGGTCCTTACAGGTAATCTGACAAATGTGCCTCAGGCCAAAACTATATTTGAAGGGTTGACATCCTTATTCGGGGTTATCTTCCATATACCTGAATATGCCGAGTATGCAACGGCAGTCGGAGCTGCTATGGTTCCTCCGGGGAATATGATTACAGAAGTATAACGCAATAAGATATCCCTCTGTTAAATTTCTTTCTGCTGTCATTCTGAGCCCCCTTATGTCATTCTGGTGTGTCCAGCAAGCTAGATTGTGCTAGCCGGTGAAAGTCCGGTCCCGGTAATCGCCAAGGAGCCGGGTAGCAAGTCCCGGTGCGTCGCAG
>JGI24709J26583_10002286_pt1 | contig 15915 bp, 15 predicted proteins | sample BioPla2DNA1_FD_26583 | JGI IMG/M metagenome (IMG submission 26583) | reverse complement strand
AAAAGCCAAGGAGGTGTTGGGGGATGAATAATCTGAGCCTGCGCTGTCCTAGCTGTGGGAAGTGGCTGGAAGTAGAGGACTGGGAAGCTGACAACCTCACTGTCACCATCTGGGCTTGGTGCGAATGTGGAAAACTTTACAATATAACCGCTAGAGAGGTGCTGGGGGATAAATATAGAGATTTTGTTTAGAGGCAAAACGGAACCTGATGGTCCCTGGGTATATGGCAGCCTAATCTCTAGGCGTGTATTTTCTGGGTGGTTACACTGGATCACATATCAGGAGTTAGTCGACAAAAAGAATGAACTTTGGTTGGAGGGAGTTTCAGCGAGGTAACCGCTGGGGAGCGCACACTCCCCATCATATCTTGCCCGGTGTGGGCAAGAAATATACGGAGCAGTGGTGAGGTGGATTAAATGCGTGAGATGAAGTTGGTTGATCGGATTCGGATCGGGGACAGCAACAGCGGGAGCCACAACAGCGGTCACCGGAACAGCGGTTGGCGTAACAGCGGCCACTGGAACAGCGGTTGGCATAACAGCGGTGACTGCAACAGCGGTCACTGCAACAGCGGCCACTACAACAGCGGCCACTGGAACAACGGGAACCACAACAGCGGTGACGGTAACAGCGGTTGGCATAACAGCGGTGACTGCAACAGCGGGGACTGGAACGTGACCGACGGAAATTCTGGCTGCTTTTGCACAAGAACACACACAATTAAGTTTTTCGACGAAGACTCCAACTGGACTTTAGAGGACTGGCGCATGAGCGATGCGTGTCGGCTGTTAAGGCGTGCACCATTGTCACCTGTTAAATGGATACCAGAAGCTGATATGATAGACGAAGAAAAAGCGGAGCACCCAGAACATACCACAACAGGTGGGTATTTGAAGGAACTAAGCATAGAGGAAAGAACCGAAGCTGCTCAAAAGTGGTGGGACAGCTTGGATGCAGATGGGAAACAAATAATCAAAAACATTCCTAATTTCGACCCTGTGAAGTTTAAACAAATCACGGGAATTGAGGTGGATTAAATGCATGAGATGGTCGTAATGGGGCTTGACCTTAGCCTAACCAGCTGCCAATACTAAATTATAGCGGGAGGGATTTACAATGAAAAAATACAGTGTAACTTATGCCTTGCATGGTCAAGTCACTGTTGAGGCAGAAGATAAAAATGAAGCCTATCTTTTGGTTAGAGGATTGCATCCAACAAAGATAGGATTAACCGATCAAGAGTTAATCAAAGGAATATTAAATTTTGATAATTTTAGTGGGAAATATTCTATTGACGCTGACGCAATAGAGGTAAGTCAAGCTATTTTAATTTCTTAAAAAAAGAAAATAGATATAAGAGGGAGGTGTCTTTGCCTTGTCACATTATGAAGCTACAGTAAGCGTTATCGACAAGAAAAGACTTTAAGAAATAGTGGAATAGAGATAGACATCAAATACAAGAAGGGAGATTTAGATTGAATAAAAGAGCGATAAAGTCTGTTCTTCAGAAGAAGCATAATAGTTTCGTAAATTCTATCAAGGACGAAAAAGTCAGGGATTTGGTAGATAAGCATTCCATCATTACTGGAGGGTGCATAGCTAGCATGCTCTTAGGGGAAAAAATCAATGACTTTGACTACTATTTCGATAGTAGAAATGTAGCCCTTGAGGTAACAAAATATTACGTAGAAGAATTCAATAGAATTCGTGGAGCGGAAATTGCTGAACTGAGAGAAAAGGACAATGGAAGAATTTCAATCTTTATATCTTCTGATGGCATTGCAGAGGAAAACTATGGTGACGAAGATGAAGACTTGCCAGCTGAAGATAATACAAAGCAAGATTATAGACCCATCTTCTTAACCAGCAATGCTATTACCCTATCTAATAAAATTCAATTAGTAATACGGTTCTTTGGATCGCCAGAGGAAATCCATGAGAATTATGACTTTGTTCACTGTACGAATTATTGGTATAGCAAAACAGGAGAACTTGTTTTGAATCAAGCAGCTCTGGAGAGTTTGTTATCTAAGGAGCTATATTATGTTGGATCGAAATACCCACTATGCTCACTGATTCGCACTCGTAAATTTATTAAGCGAGGGTGGAATATAAACGCTGGCCAATATTTAAAGATGGCCATGCAATTAAATGAATTGGACTTAAGAGATGTAGAGACCTTAGAGGAGCAATTAATTGGAGTGGACATTACATATTTCCAAATGCTAATTGAAGCATTAAATGAGAGAAAAGAGAAGAACAAAGATTTTGCATACGATAGCGGATACATTGCAACGATTGTAGATAGAATCTTCTAGATCGTGGAAACAAAGTTCCTGATCTTGTCCAAAGAAAGAAGGGCAACCATTCGCGAAACAAAAGACTAAAGGGAGAGATTCTATCATGGCCAAAGAGGTCTCTTCAGCAGATTGTATCGAATATTGTATTATTTGTGAGTACTATTACATGACAAAGTCATCTAAAAATTGTTCTAAATTAGGATATACACCTGCAACAATCACCCAGGTTCAAAGAAAAATTTCAGAACTCGAGGAAAAACTTTTTTATTTGTCCCCTCAAACATTTGATCCTAAATTTATTTGGATAAGAATATCCATACAAAATGAGATTGACTTTTTAAAGAATTATATTGAGAATAAGAAACAAAATCATTAGTGAGGTGATCCACAGTGAAAAAGAAGCATTTCTTTTGTCCAAATTGTTATGATTCACTAATGGAATATCGAGAAATCCCTAAAGACAAAAAAATGGACTTAGGAACAAGTGATTTTTCTTCTCACATGTGGATCTGTACGAAGTGTCCCATGGTTCTATTTGAGTATTGGGACTATACGGACAGCGTTGCCGTGGCAAATTATTTAGATCGTCGTTTAAACTTTAAAGATTTAGCAATGGCAATGCATAAATTAAATATGATTGCTGATGTCATGGATAAAGATAATACTCTATCATATGACACAGCAGTATACACACTTAAGAAGATTGAAAAAATTATGGAGGAGGAACAAAATGTTTAGAGTTTCTGATCCAAATTTTTTGTTTTTAAGGGGAAAGATAGAATAACAACAAAAAGGGAGATTGAATATGAGGCAGTTACTAATTTTACGAGGACCAATGGGTTCTGGCAAATCAACTTGGGTAAGAGAACATGGCTTGGAACATTATACATTATCCTCTGATGAGATTAGGCTTCTAGTTCAATCTCCTGTTCTACTTGAGGATGGGACTAGAGGAATCAGCCAAAAGAACGAGAAGTTTGTATGGGAAATCTTGTTTTCTGTTCTTGAAGAAAGAATGAAAGCAGGAGAGTTTACAGTGGTCGATGCGACACACGCCAAAACATCTATGATTTCTCGTTACAAAAAACTCTGTACACAATATAAATACAGAGCAACTGTGATAGATTTTTCATCTGTGCCTTTAGAAGAGCTTTTGAGAAGAAATCAGCAAAGAGAAGATTGGAAACGAGTACCAGAGATCGCTATACGAAACTCTTTTTCTAGAATGACAACAGAGCGTGTACCTAATTGGGTTAATGTTGTAGATTATGACGATAGAGATCTTGTCTCTAAAGCTATGACTTACAGCCCAAAGGACTTATCTGATTATAAAAAAATTCATCACATCGGGGATATCCACGGCTGTTATACCGTCTTGATGGAGTACTTGAAAGATGGATTTAAGGATGATGAATATTATATTTTTGTCGGAGACTATCTAGATAGAGGCATCGAAAACGGCGAAGTACTCAGGTTTTTACTAGAAATCAAGAACAAACCTAATGTTGTGTTGCTTGAAGGGAATCACGAATCTAAACACCTTAAAGCCTGGGCGCACGACGAACCTATTTATGGTCAGGTATTCAAGAATAGCACCATGCCTCAAATAGAAGGCATAAGCAAATCTGACACAAGGCAACTATGGAGAAGGTTAGCTCAAATAGTGCATTACACTTATAATGGCAAGCAGGTTTTAGTCAATCATGCTGGAATTTCTAAAATTCCTTCTAGTGGAATTTTATTCGTGGCAACAGACCAATTCGTCTCTGGCGTTGGTGGATATGAAACTGATATTGATACAGTCTGGTCAGAAAACGAAAAAGAAATATATCAAATTCACGGACATAGAAATCTTTGGGACTTGCCTATTTTCGCATCAGAGAGGTCTTTTAACTTAGAGGGTGGCGTTGAAAAAGGTGGTTATTTACGTGTGGTTACTCTTGACAAGAATGGGTTCCGTGCTCATGAAGTAAAGAATCACGTATTTAGCTTAAGAGAAAGCAACAAGCCTCTTCCTAGTCAAAATATGACTGTAGATGAGATGGTAGAATATTTCAGAAACCACGAACTTGTTGTTGAGAATAAACTAGACGATAACATTTCTTCCTTCTCGTTTACAAGAAAAGCATTCCGAGATAGAAATTGGGATGCTGTGAACGCTAGGGCTAGAGGTATCTTTGTTAACACAGATACAAACAAGATTGTTGCAAGATCGTATGATAAAATGTTTCACATAAACGAAAGAGAATTTACAAGGATCGGCTATCTAAAAGAAAATCTTGTATTTCCCGTAAAGGCTTATGAAAAAGTAAATGGATATTTGGGAATATTGGGTTACAACGAACAGACCGATGAACTTTTCTTCTCATCAAAAAACAGCAATAGAAGTCAACATGCCCAGTGGTTTAGGGAACTATTTTACAAGAATCATGGTGAACAGGCAGAATCTATTAAAAGATTCTTGAAAGAAAATAATGCTAGCATGGTGTTTGAGGTGGTGCTACCCACCAAAGATCCTCATATTATCGAGTATAAAGATCATGATGATTTTGTTGTGCTCCTTGATATCATTAAAAACACACCAGAATTTGCTTGCATGTCATATGAGAAGTTAGTAAGGATTGCAAAGGAGTTTGGGTTATTTTACAAACGGCTATCTTTCATCGCTAATGATTGGAGAGAGTTTTATAAATGGTTTAGAGACACCGTAGATAAGAAAGACTTTGCATCTGAAGAATTTCCACTTGAAGGATATGTAATTCAAGACAGTTCGGGCGAGGTCAGGGACTGTACTTGGATTGTGGCTCCATTTATGGCTAAAGTCAAAACTCCTTATTATGACTTTTGGAAATTTATGCGTTCGGTCAAGGATTCGGTTGGCAAAGGGAAAGAACAAAATATTAATACTTCTGCGATGTGGTCAGAACTGCACAATGAATTTTTCTTCTGGCTTAAACAACAAGATAAAGAGTATTTATTAGAGACTGACATCATAACATTAAGGAATAAATTTCAAAGTGGTAAATCGAAAAACAGCGACCTTTCTTTGTAACAATTGTCTAAAAATATTTGGGGGCTATGTGCTTAAGGAAAGGAGATACACTTTGAAGGACGGAACTGTCTTTAATATCGTTAGATATATTGGTAGTGGAAAACATATGATAATTAGCCAACACGATACAATAAAGGAGGCATTTAGTGAGATTCTTAGGCTTGAAGAGATAGGTCATTTCAGGAAAGACCTTGGGATTGTTAAAGTAACGAAAGAAACAGTCTACAAGGGAATTGATGAAAAAGTATAGAAAGGAGACACATAAAATGAAAAGAAAAGTATCTATTTTTCTATAAGTCATATATTATATAGTACATTTCAAATTTCTTTGTGGATCTTGTTTGACATGTCAATTGACGACGAGTAAAATATACAATATGATATAGGGGGAAATAGAAATGCTAGAATCTTTGGCCGTTTCATTTTTACTTCATGGTGTTTTTCACATTGCCTGGGACATAATTCTAGATAGAAATCAGACACTAAGAAAGCTAACTAGAAGAGAAACAATCACGGATAGTACAAAATCACTAATCGCAGAAATGAAAAAGCTAGGAGCTCTTCCAGAGAGCTACGAAATGTCTGAGGAGAGTGAAGTAGATGTTGGAAGTAAAAAGGTCTGGAAGTATACTAAAAATAAGCTTCAAGTACAATCCTGAGTATATAGCTCTAATTAAAACAATTGCAGGGAGAAGATGGAACCCAGGAGAAAAGTGCTGGGAGATTCCTATAACGATGTCAAAGGAGCTAGAGAGAATCTTTCCTAGATCTCTAAAGTGGATCACTCCTAGAGAGGAAGCCATTGAAGAAAAGGCGATACAACTCTGGAGCGAAGACGATATAGACATGGACGTGTTAGATCACATTAAATTAAAACCATATACTTATCAGATGGTTGCGGGCAGTGCATTTCTTCCAAATATAAAGACTGGATTGCTTGCAGACGAAGTAGGGCTGGGAAAGACCTTGTCTGCGATTATAGCGTTTCAACAACTTTATAATCAGGGCAAGGTGCGAAAGGCCATAGTCTTCTGTAAGAAATCATTAGTTTTTCAGTGGCTTTCTGAATTAAGAAAGTTCACATATTTGGATGGCATCATTATTACAGGAACTCCTGAAGAAAGAAAAGCTTTGTACGAAGAAGCTAGAAAGCCAGAGTACCATTTTGTTTTTCTCAATTATGAGCTTTTAATAAGCGACTTTGAAGAGAAAGTGCCTCCTGGGAAGAAGAGAAAAGTACCTGTATATGATCCAATTAGAGATTTAATTTCTAGCTCCGTTGATGTAATTATTCTTGATGAAGCACAAAGAATTAAAAATCACAAACCAAAGACAACCAAGAGAATGAGAAGCCTAAAGAATTTAGTGGAGTACAAATGGCTTCTGTCGGGTACTCCACTAGAAAACTCTCCAGAGGACATCTTCAACCTCTTCTTCTTTATGAATTCAAGTATTCTAGGAACAAATCCCATTCCCTTTAGGGATAGATATTTGGTTCTAGGCAGATTTGGACAACCTCTCGGAACGAAAAATCTTAATGAGCTACATCAAAGAATTGCTCCTTATATGCTAAGAAGAACACAAGACCAGGTAGATCATGAGTTCCCAGAGCTTAGAATCGAAGAAGTTCTTCTTGATATGTCTAGTACACAAGAAAGATTACACAATAGAATCAAAGAGAACATTTATAATGAAATCAAGGGTCTTCCAGACGACTTAAGTTTGGATGACGAAGACGATGAAAATAACTCTGTTATTGGAAAGTTTGCTCTACTTATGCAGGTAGCAAATAGTCCATCGCTCCTTGAAAAAAGTGAAAGCCCATTTGCTAAAAAGATTTTAAAGGAACTTCAACCTTCCAAGACAGAAATGGCGTATTCTCCAAAGTATGATTGGATTCAGTCCTACTTAGGGGAGAGAAGAGCAGTCAATCCTAAAGGAAAAACAATTATCTTTTCTAAGTACGAACGTGTAGTGCAAGAAATTAGAGAGATTTTAGAATCTGATGGCTTTAAGGTGGAAATACACACTGGCAAAATGAATCAGGCAGAGAGGGAGGCTGCGAAGGAGAACTTCTGGGGAGAATCAGAGATTTTTATTAGCACAGATTCTGGAGCAGAAGGTTTAAACCTGCAGTGCGCCGACTTACTGATTAATATTGACTTGCCTTGGAACCCCTCGAAGTTCATTCAACGCTGGGGAAGAATAAAAAGAGCTGGATCTGAGCACAAAAAAGTTAAGGTTGTTAATTTGCTGTGCGCAAGGTCAATTGACGAGAGAGTAAAGCAGATTTTTTACTCAAAGAGCAGTATGTTTGAGCAAGTTGTTGAAGGAACCGAAGAGGAAAGGGAACAAATCAAGAAAATTACGAAGAATGTATTGTTCAAGCTGGTTGCTAAGCGACTTAGAATGCCAAAAGAAAGCTGAAATAACACTCTAGAGAATATGGCTGTGAATGGTGTGTTTGGGTAAGAAGCTATAGTTTTTTTCAAACTTGCTGCCCCAGACACACCTGACTTACCAATTCGTTATATGAGGAAAGAATACATGAATTTTTTAAAATTTCTTAAAGGATCTGCTCTATTGGCCATCGGACAATCTATTGGAAAATCTATTAAAAATGATCCAAGAGAACTTTCTTCTTTAAATAAAACAGTAATGGCTACAACGGCAACAGGAGTCATTTTAATTTCAATTGTCCCAGCCTTGGGATTTCTAGTTATACCAATGGCATTCATTTATGCTGAAATCTTCTCCAGGAAGAAATAAATCCTTGATTTTTCCAATATTTATGGTATAATAGAAGTATAGGAACCGAAATATTGAAGTCAAGGAGGAATGTCAATTGGAATATATGGTCACCAAGCTGAACGATATAATAAAGAAATCTACTAATGGAAGTAAAAAACTAAATATCAGCGAGACCTTAAAAAATCTAAAGGTTGACGATATTGTTCTTGTTGGCGGAGAAATTAAAGCTATTGTAACCATAAATGAAAAGGATCACTCAATGCTATTCCTAGATGACTCGATTGGAGAAATAAGAGTGTCTGTTAGCCCAGAGATACTTAAGGAATTTCCAGAGAGATTTAATCCTGGCAATATTGTTATCATCAAGGGAAGACTTAAAGAGAATATATATCCCGAATTTCACCCTGAAGTTAGAAATAAAAAAGAGAAGTACGTATTGTGTACGGCTGTTAGAGTCATAGAACCTTGAGAGAGCTTCATTCTCTCTTTTTTTAAATGAATGGCAGGAGGGATTTTGTGAGCTTTGTAAACTTGCACGTCCATACTGAATATTCTCTCCTTGATGGAATGTGCAGAATTAAAGATCTCTTCGTCAGAGTAAAAGAGATGGGCCAGCCCGCTATAGCCATGACGGATCACGGAAATCTTCACGGAATGGTAAAATTCTACAAAGAAGGAAAGAAACAAGGAATTAAGCCAATCATTGGCTGTGAAGTGTACGTCGTTAGAGATCGAACAGTTAAGGATCCCAAAAATAGAAACTATAACCATTTGGTTTTACTTGCAAAGAACGAGACTGGCCTTAAGAATCTTATTACAATTGTATCGGATTCTAGTATAAATGGGTTTTATCATAATCCGAGAACAGACTACGAAATGTTAAGAAATCATTCTGAAGGAATTATCTGCCTTAGTGCATGTCAAGCTGGAGAAATTGGCGAAGCTATCATAGAGGACAATTACTCTATAGCGATGGAGAAAGCCATTTTCTATAATGATATATTTGAGGATTTTTATTTAGAGATTCAGGCTGGTTCTACAGAAAGGCAACTTAAAATGAATGAAGGCGTAGTTCAGCTTTCTCAGGAGTTAGGAATCCCTCTGGTTGTTACGAATGATTCCCACTACATTAAAGAGGAAGATGCTGAAGATCATGAGATTCTTCTAGCAATACAAGTTGGAAAAACAATGGCCGACGAAAATCGCTTTAAGTTTGACTCTAATGTATACTGGGTTAAAAGTGAAGAAGAAACTAGAAGAATGCTTATGGCAGCAGAGAATATAACACCAGATATCATTGACCAAGCAATTGCTAACACTTTAGAGGTGGCAGAAAAGTGTAATGTGGAAATTACCTTGGGAGAAGTTCACTATCCTAATTTTGAAGTTCCAGAAGGTGAAACCCTACATTCATTTCTAAAGAAAGAAGCAGAGTACGGGCTTTTCCACTATGCGATGAGAAAAGATATAGACCTGCAAAAATATCAAGATCGTCTAGAATATGAACTTAGTGTAATTGAAGATGCTGGCTTATCTGGATATATGCTAATTGTTAAAGATTACGTGGAATATGCAAATAAAAATGGAATACCCACTGGGCCTGGAAGAGGCTCAGCCGCAGGAGCTTTAGTATCATTTTTGNTAGGAATTACAAAGATTGATCCGTTAGAGCACAATCTTATGTTTGAAAGATTTTATGTGCCAGGACGAACAAGTGTTCCAGACATAGACTTAGANATTTGTAAGATTAAGAGGCAAGAACTTTTAGATTATGTAATTGAAAAGTATGGGGCTGAAAATGTTTCTCATATCGGCACATTTGGAACTTTGGGCGCTAAAATGGCCCTGANGGATGTGGCTAGAGCATTAGGTATTCCACTACAAATCTCAGATGCAATTACAGCTGCTGTACCAGAGGCCATTGTTGACGAAGAAACTGATGAAGCAATTAAGATTACAATAGATACTGCCTTAGCAGAGTCAGAGGAGCTAAGGCAGTACGCTGAACAGTATCCTAAACTATTTTCCGTTGCTAGGAAGTTAGAAGGCATTGCTAGGCATACTTCTAGCCATGCGGCAGGAGTTGTTATTTCTCCAGTATGCTTAGATGGAATTATGCCATTGATGAGGAACAAAAAAGAGGGGGATTCTCTTCCGATTACTCAATTAGATATGAATGACGTTGAAGAATTAGGGTTAACTTAAATAAGCCCTGTTTAAAGCGGGTAATATGCTGGAAACTCCTAAAGCTATCTTAACCACAACGTAGCCACAGTAAGGCATCCGTGACGGTTTGAAAATAAGATAGATGATACAATGGACAATCAGCAGGCACGATAAGATCCGCCTCAACGACTGGTGAGCAGAGCTCCGCTATTGTGCAGTGATGTACAGTAGTATCCCCGCTTAAAATGATACAGTCTGTACTCATGTGAAAGCATGAGAGTTAAGTTTAACGACTTAACCGCTTTATTGACTTTTTAGGTATTGACTTTCTAGGCATTGTATGATATAATTAATATAGGGGGAATTTTAACCTATAAGGAGTGTCATACAATGAAAGTAGATAGAGAAGACCTAATTAAAGATATTCTAAGAGTTTATGAAGAAAATAAAGGGAAATTTACAAGAACTTTGTATGAAAAGAAAGGGAAGTTCTCCATGGCCCCTATAAGGAGAATCTTTGGGGGATGGAATAATATGTTGAAGGAATTAAACCTTGAAATCAAAATGCACAAAAATGTATCAAAAGAAGATGTTATTGCCGACATGAAAAGACTTTATAGCGAGCATGGAAAGCTAACATCTATTATCCAAAGAAGGCATAGTAAATATTCACAAATAGTAATTGATAATCTGTTCGGTTCTTTTACTAATATGATGAATGAATTAGGCTTATCTTCTGGATATGAAAAAAATATTCCAAGAGAATCTTTACTAGAAGAGGCGAGAAGAGTATATGAAAAATATGGATATATAAATTCTTCTTTAATTAACAAGAAATCTTTATATTCTTTGCCCACCTTCTATAAAACTTTTGGCAATATAAGTGGATTATACGAAGCCTTAGGTGTATCAAATGATCCAAATGCGAAGAGCTACTTCAAAAAATCTTCATATCTCATTGGAGTAGTTGCAGAGTACTTAGGTGAAACACCTATTCCAGAATGGACATGTGAATGGCTAGTAAATCCTGAAACGGGGTTTAATTTAAGAGTTGATGCGTATTTTCCAAAAAACAATTTAGTTTTTGAATATGACGGAGAACAACATTTTTCATACATTCCCTTCCTACATCATGGCGATAAAAATAAGCATATTGAGCAATTTAAATTAGATATGCTAAAAAATAAACTAATACTAGAACATGGAATCAAATTAATGAGATTCGCCTATGATGAACCTATTGATATAGGTTATGTAAATTCTAGAATAGAAGAGTCNATAAAGTCGTAACATAAAAGTTGTGAAGATGGATTTCCTTGGNCTAGAGTCTTTAACGACAATACAGGAAGCTTTGGATCTTATAGNAGAGAAGATAGATCTTACAGAGATTCCATTAGATGATCCAAATGTGTATGAGATGATTTGTAACTTAGATACGTTGGGGATATTTCAAGTCTCAACAAATGTAGGAAAGAAAATGACCAAAGATTTACAGCCGAAATCCTTCCAAGAACTTACAGACATTCTAGCTATTGGCCGTCCTGGACCAATGAAGTCTGGGCAAGATAAGGAATATATCGCTAGAAAGTTTGGATATAAGCAGATATCGTATGCTCATCCAAAATTAGAACCAATTCTTAGCTCTACTTATGGAGTTATCATCTACCAAGAGCAAATCATGCAAATTGTTAGAGAGCTTGCAGGATTTACTCACGCAGAGGCAGATCAAGTTCGTAAGGCTGTTGGAAAGAAAAACATGGATCTAATTCGTAGCTTGGGAGAAGATTTTATTAAGGGTTGCGAAAAGCTAGAAACACTCACGCCAGACCAAGCTAGATCTATGTGGGAGTCAATTCAAAGATATGGAGAGTATTGTTTTAACTTGTCACACGCCGCATCCTATGCTATAATTAGTTATTGGATGGCATGGCTAAAGTATTACTACCCAATAGAGTTTATGGCAGCCACTCTCTCTACAGAACTTAGAGGAAATGCCAAAGATAAAGACAAGAAAGTATCAGACGCAATTCAAGAATGTAAGAGAATGGGTATAAAAATACTACCACCAAGTATAAGAGACTCCAACAGAAACTTTTCAGTGGAAAACGGACAGATTCGATTTGGAATAGCTGGAATCAAGGGGGTAGGACCTGCTGCTGTTGAAGCAATTTTTAGTGCTGGCCCTTATGAAAGCCTAGAAGACTTTATGGATAAGGTCGAGAAACGAAAGTGCAACAAGAAAGTTATATTGGCACTGATTATGGCTGGAGCATTTGACTTTGACTGTCCAAATAGAATTGACCTTCTTAGAAGATTTGCAGAAAAAAGAAAGGAAGATTATCCCGAATCTGTATATGTAGACAGGGAAACAACAATAGAAATTCCTAACGAATATCTNGTCAAGACTAAGCTTGAATGGGAAAAGATATTCTTGGGTGGATATATCTCTGATCATCCTATAGGAGAATTAGAGTCAGAATCATTAAGGGATAAATTCCCTGGAGACAAGATTATGATTGCGGGGGTTGTTAATAGCATTAGGCAGGTAAAAGTCAAAAGAGGGAGATCTGCTGGAAGAGATATGGCCTTTGCAANNATAGGAACCNNTGAAGGAGAGGTTAGAGTTGTAATCTTCCCAGATCAGTGGGATGAAAATGGTCATAAAGTCGAAGAAGGAAAGATAGTAAGAATAAGAGGCAAATTAGAGAAAGACTCTAATGTTATTGCAGACTACATTACCAATCCAAGGGTAGCGGAACTCAATAACCCACTACCATAAAGGGTAGGGGCTTGTAAAAGCTCTTATTGACTAGACTAAGCTTTTGCTACGTTATTTTAGTTATCATACCTTGGAGTGCGAGGTCTAGCTCCAAGCTCTATGCAGGCTCTGTAAACAGTTCTGATGGGTAGGAACAGTCAACCTGGATATGGCTTACCAAGTAAGCAAGCTATTATAACATTGTCGAAGACCAACTAACTCTAACATACAGGAGGTCGTAAAGACATTGGTGTATGTATTAAATATTGAAAGAGAGCCACTTATGCCATGCAAACCAGCTAAAGCAAGAAAGCTACTTAGGGATGGTAAGGCTCGTGTCGTACAACGAACGCCTTTTACAATCCAGCTTTTGTTTGAGTGTGAGAACGAAACACAAAACGTTACACTCGGCGTAGACGCTGGCAGTAGGTTTGTAGGACTGTCTGCAACAACCAGTGATAAAGTTTTGTTTGAAGCCGAGGTAGAGCTTAGAAATGATATAACAAAACTACTCGCAGATCGTAGATCACTAAGAAACAATAGAAGAAGTAGAAAGACACGCTACCGTAAAGCAAGGTTTTTGAATAGAAAGAAACCCGATGGCTGGCTACCACCGTCTATAAGAAGCAAAATTAACACACATATCAAAGTTATTGAAAAAGTGCACAAAATTCTCCCTATTTCGCAAGTTGTTGTCGAAGTGGCACAATTTGATATCCAGAAGATCAAAAACCCTGAGATATCTGGAGCAGAATACCAACAAGGCGATCAAATGGGCTTTTTGAACGCAAGAGAATATGTTTTGTACAGAGATGGTCATAAGTGTCAACATTGCAAAGGCAAAAGTAAGGATAAAATTCTCAATGTACATCATATTGAAAGTAGAAAAACTGGTGGAGACGCACCCAATAACTTGATTACACTTTGTAAAACATGTCATGATGACTTTCATAGTGGCAAGATAGAACTAAAAATCAAAAGAGGACAATCTTTTAGAGACGCTTCCCATATGAACATTATGCGGTGGTTTTTGTGGGACAAGCTAAAGGAACTGTATCCAAACTCAAAATTGACCTACGGCTATATTACCAAGAACACGCGGATTAAAAATGGTTTAGAGAAATCACACAGAACAGATGCAAGGTGCATTAGTGGAAATTTTTTAGCAGAACCGCTAGACCACTGGTATTTTTATAAACAGGTGCGATGCCAAAACAGGCAACTACACAAAGTAAATCCTAAGAGAGGTATTCGTAGAGCGAACAAAGCCCCACAGTATGTGTATGGTTATCAATTATTTGATGAAGTCGAGTACCAAAATGAACCTTGTTTTGTTTTTGGAAGACGCAGTAGTGGGTATTTCGATTTAAGAAAACTTGATGGAACAAAAATATCTACTTCGGCAAATTACAAAAAACTAAAATTACTTAGTAAAGCGTCAATTTTATTATGTGAAAAGAGGTGCTTGTAGCATTCCTCCCACTACCCTAAAGGGTAGGGGTTTTCTGCTACGAATTATATGAATAGCTTGGTAGAGGTAGGCGAAAATGATACCTCAAAGTCAACTACCCACCACTTAAACTCTAACGAGTTTTGAAGTCGAGTTTTGAGGTGTGGGACTTCTGTTGCAGAGTCGTTAAAAAATGTATGTTTGGGGCTTTGCGCTTTGTAAAGCCCCTTTTTTTGTTAGGAGGTCTGGAATGACTTCGATTGAAGTAATGGAAAAAGCCTTAGAGCAATTAGTTTTTTCAATTTGTGAGTTATGGAAATATGATGTTCCTACAGTCTCTAGAATAAATACTTCTAGAATAATTATTAGAAGCTTAGATCATTTATCACAAGGGCTTTCTCACGATGAAATTAGAGAATTAGCAGACTGTATCAACGAGGAGCTAACGATCCTCTATAAAACATGGGAGGAAAAAACAAATGCCTAAGAAAGATCTAGAAAGATCTACTATAGTAGATACTACTATTGCGGAGCTAAATAAGAAATACGGCTCAGGCTCAATTATGCGTCTCGGAGATATGGGAGGAGCAGAAGTTGTACCGAAATTTACAAGCGGTATAGCTTCTCTTGATTTAGCTCTAGGCGGAGGATGGCCATATGGAAGAATCATTGAGGTGTATGGCCCAGAATCGAGCGGGAAATCGTCCTTGTGCTTATTTGCAATGGCAGAAGTACAAAAACTAGGAAAGAAGGTTGCATTCATTGATCTAGAAAATGCATTAGACCCAATGCTCGCAGAGATGTACGGAGTTGATACAAATAATATGTATCTAGGATACCCCGATACTGGAGAAGCAGCATTTGCAATTATTGAAGGTCTTGCTCAAACAGGAGAATTTGGATGTATTGTCCTAGATTCTGTATCAGCAATTCTTCCCAACGCAGAGCGTGAAGAAGATGTGGGCAAGTCATTACCTGCCATCCAAGCTCGTCTAATGAGTCAAGCTCTAAGAAGACTAGTTGGGGTATTGGGAAAAAGTCAAACTACCGTATTCTTCGTCAATCAAATTCGTGAAAAAGTTGGAGTCATGTATGGTTCGCCCGAGATCACGAGCGGAGGGAGGGCTTTGTCTTTTTACGCATCTCAGAGAATCAATGTAAGGATTGACACCTTCCTTGACGAGAAAGGAAAGGAACAAAAAAGTAGAGACGGAGCCTTTGGGCACAAAACAAATATTCAAGTATCAAAGAATAAGGTTGCTCCTCCATTCAAGAGAGCTGGATTTATACTTGAGTATGGTAAGGGATTCGATAAGTACTATGATGTTCTACTAGTTGCTGAGGAGCTTGGCATTATTGGGAAAGGCGGAGCATGGTACAATTATGTTCCTGAAGATAAGTCTTTAATAGCTGAGGGAGAAGAGAATCTAAGATGGCA